>Ga0302304_10000074_pt1 | contig 85290 bp, 79 predicted proteins | sample III_Palsa_E2_2_FD_198769 | JGI IMG/M metagenome (GOLD analysis project Ga0302304, IMG submission 198769) | Peat permafrost microbial communities from Stordalen Mire near Abisko, Sweden - III_Palsa_E2_2 | ecosystem: Environmental > Terrestrial > Soil > Palsa > Peat permafrost | place: Sweden...
TCAGTTGTGTACATTAGTGCCTTAAACGTACTTGTTAAAAGTACCTTATCGTGCGAGACGGTAAGCCGGTTACCGGAGCAGAACGGAAATAAAAGGCTGTAAAAATTGGAGTAGCCTATAAGAATGCTAATTCGGGGGGTGATAACATTTTTTCTCAATTTTGGCAGGGTGCAACTCGAAGCGCAAAACTTGATATAAGTAGTCCAGATTTTAACTCTAGCGTTTGGGGTTTTGGTGCTTCAGGGATTCAACTAATATTGAAGAAAGGGGCTAAAACCAGCTCGTCCATCGCCAGCGACTTTAGTGTTAGTAATTGGGTTGGTGGAGTCCTAGGAGGTGCTGGTATTGTTTATACACTTGCATCGGATGCAGCACGACCTCAGGGTATCACTGCCGGAACATGGGTAAAAGGAGGGATACAAACTCTTGAAATTGCTTTTCCTGAAGTTGGTGTTTTTTATGGAGGAGTTGATATTTTAACAGGCTTAATATCGGGTGAAACTTTGACAGATAGAATAGGTGACGGAATTGACAATATTCATTAATTTACATTCAGAAATTATGTACTTCTTTTTCGATTATATTTATTATAGAATTACTCAGTGGAAGTTTAAATCGCAGGGTAGCACAAGTCCTACGGCCTTAGCTTTTATTTCAGTAATGCAAACAATGTTAATTCAAATAATTATCTCAGCAATTTCTAAGCAGATATGGAATAAAGATGAGTTAGCTTCACATGCTAAGCAATTAGGGTTGCTTGCGATTTTAATCTTTTTATCGTGTATGTTTTTAAACTATAAAAAGTTTGATGGACAATATGAAAAGTATTTGGGTTATTGGAAAGATGAGGATAAATGCAAACGTTTTTTTAAGGGTATATTAGTGATAATAGTGGTGGCTGCACCTATAGTTGCATTTGGATTGATAAATACACATTGGCATAAGTAATTCAAGGTATCATCATAGTACTTTACTTCGTACTCAGTCTTTTGAAGCTCTATTATTAGATTTTTGCTGCTGCTAATCGCGGGGTATCGACCCTAATGTAGTTGATCCATCTACATTAGGGCATAATTGGGAATAATTATGTATTTAGTAATGGTTTATCCTCACTGGTCGAAGCTTATAGCTTCGACCTAAAATGTAATTAGCTTTCAGCTAAAGTACTTGGGGAATGATTATGTAATTCGTATGATTTAGCGATACTTAAAAGTTTAACTTAAACCCAATCAGAATAGCAACCTATTCAATCCAAAGAATTAACGCCCTCTATAAATGTAAGTTTTAGCTTTTTCTTGGATTGATAATTTGCTACAGTTGCAAAAAGGGGTGTTAAGAACCCATTTTATTGAAGAAGTGTAGCAAACGCAATCATTCGATAAATACATCTTTTGACTTTAGTGTCAATACTGGTAGCGTTATACGTTAAACCCAACATGCACTGAAATATGTAAATGCAGTAAATCTCTTCACAAAGTTAGCTGCCCCATCAGCATACAATCACTTCGTTTCAAGGTAGTATATAAAACCAGGGTATCCCTTTGGGAGCCTCCACAGCTTTTATATCTCCACCTTGCTTTAATGCTGCTGTTCAGCAGTGAGTCGTTCGAGAATTCACTCGACATAAAACTTACTGCCATGACAGACATTAAACAACTACTCAAAGAGTTTGAACGCTACGCTTACGGACAATCCTTATACTCTGCTTTCACTGACTTACTCGACTGGACATTGTTACCTTTTAGAATGCACAATAATGTGGAAGCCCAACAACAAGCACTCGAAACCTATCGAACTCACCAAAAAGCAACCCAACTTGTCACCTTACTAACACTCATTGGAGACGGTTCAGAGAACTTTTCAGACCCATTGGGTGAACTATATCAACAAGCTATTTCAAGCGGCCACAACGGTCAATTTTGGACACCTGAACATATGTGTGATATGATGGCAGCCATAACAATAGGTGATACCTTAGAGGATAACCAAACTGTTTGCGATCCAACTTGTGGCAGTGGTAGAATGCTATTAGCTGCTGCTAAGATCTCACGTAAGGCACTGTTTTATGGTGCTGACCTTGACATAACTTGTTGTAAGATGACCCTTGTAAACATGCTGCTTAATTCTTTAGAAGGTGAGATTGCACACATGAATACGTTGAGCAATGACTTTTACAAGGGCTACAAGATAAGTACAACTTTGGTGAATGGTTACCACATACCCTACTATATTGAGTTTACTGAACCTGAGTTAAGCTATATTTGGTTAAGGCCGGTAAAGCCACAAGCAAAGCCAACCTTTTCTACTCCATTTGAACCTGTCAGAGCTGCACAACCTGTTAATGGAATACAAGGAAGTCTGTTCTAAACAGAACCTTAAAGTGATCCTTCGACACCTCTTCAGTTTATTATTTATAAGCCCAGACTTTCTAAAGAAGCGTCCAACAAGCTTAGTACGCACATTTTCTAAATGGATGGTATTGTAATATACTAATTGAAATAAAAATGTGCGAGGCAGGACACTAATGTCTTTTAGCAGTTTAGGCTTATAAAAGATAAGGGATAGATGCCCCAATGCAACTTAAACCATTTCCATTAATTATCAAAAGTTTGTAACTCACTATATGAATTACAGGAATCAAGAATATTTTGGAAAGAGGTATGGGAGGAGTAATCAATAATTAGCAAGCAAAGTTAGGCATGTTGCTTCTGAAGCGTGCAAGAACTGTCCCGCATAAACCCACAGGCAGCCCACAGCCTATTTATTCGTTTGCTTCTTGCACTTGATCGCAACAAACCTGAGTGAGCTTTATAATTATTTATTCAATTAAATCAAATCAGGGTATGGAAAACACATCTTAACGCAGCATTGCAATATCAAAGAAAATAGCTTATATTAGCTACACAGTTCATTCATTTATTTACAAGGTTAGTGGTTTGTACGTAGTTTGTACAATATCATCGATATAAGGCTAAAACGACGTCCTAAGATAGCTCAGCTGGATAGAGCAACTGATTTCTAATCAGTAGGTCTCAGGTTCGAATCCTGATGGGATCACATATTAGTCAAAAGCCTTTAGTCGTAAGCCTAAAGGCTTTTTTTGTTTAGCTGCTGTACCATGGTACAAATGGAACACCTGGTACAGTTGGTACACTTTTTATCCCAAAAACGCCCGAAATAGCACTAAAAACACAATTTTTAGATTGATTTTAAGCCGATTTTCAGTCGAAAAGCGACTGTTTTTAGTGCAGAAATCGACCTAAAGAGGCCTGTTTTTAATGTTTTTTGTGCGAAAAATGCATGTTTTTCATTGAAAATGACTGCTTTTTCGCGTTGGTTAGACCATTTTTATGGTGCGATTAAAACACCACTATAGGCTGAACTACCTACTTCTATCTTTAGATAGTACTGAGGTATAACAGTAGATAGCGTCTATCAGGTAATTAATCCTAGCTTTATATTCTAAATACTAACGCAATGATTCAAAAAATAGCCAACTTTTTATTCTTGCTCCTTATTTTACAAAGTTGCACTCATGCTCAAACCTTCGACAAAGCCAAATTAGATAGTTTTTTTGTTGCGCTGAACACACATGACCAAAACATGGGTAGTATCGCCATCGCTTGCAATGGCGTGGTAGTGTACCAAAACGCTATCGGTTACAGCCAGGTAAATGAAGGGTTAAAAACACCATCGACAATTAAAACGGAATACCGGATAGGCTCTATCAGTAAGATGTTTACCGCTACTATGATTTTCCAATTGATTGATGAAGGTAAGCTGAGCTTTGAAACACCATTGACTACTTATTTCCCTCAACTCCCTAATGCCGGAAAGATCACCATAGGAGAAATGCTGGATCACCGTAGCGGCCTTCATAACTTTACGAATGATTCGCTTTATGCCACTTATATGGCCACTCCCAAGTCAGAGGCTGAAATGATTGCCATTTTTGCCAGGCAGAAACCCGATTTTGAACCGGATACAAAGGCCGAATACAGCAATACCAACTTTGTGTTGCTGGGTTATATTATTGAAAAATTAACCGGTAAAACCTATGCCGAAGAATTTAAAAGCCGCATCACCTCAAAAATAGGCTTGGCAGATACTTATTATGGTACTAGGGCCTACCCAGCCAAAAACGAAGCATACTCCTATAAATATACAGGGCAATGGACGCAAATGCCCGAAACGGATATGAGTATTCCGGGCGGTGCCGGTGCTATTGTATCTACACCGACTGACCTGGTTAAATTTATAAACGCGCTCTTTGCCGGAAAACTTATTAGTCAGGCTAACTTAGAGATGATGAAAACGATGAAGGACAACTATGGTATGGCCATGTTTACTATTCCGTTTTATGACAAAAAAGGTTATGGGCACAGTGGGGGGATTGATGGATTTTCCAGTTTACTTATTTATTTTCCGCAAGAGAAGTTAGCGATAGCTTATACTGCTAATGGGGTGCGATATTCAACTACTGATATAATCACAGGTGCGCTAAGCATCTATTTTAATAAGCCATTTACAATTCCTGAATTTAAAACAATTACCCTAAGCACGGCTGATCTCGATAAACATGTCGGCAAATATTCCAGTACCCAAATCCCGCTAAAGATTGCTATTACTAAAAATAATACAGCGCTGTTTGCGCAAGCCACTGGTCAGATGGCATTTCCGCTGGAAGCTAAAGGAGGTGATAAGTTTACTTATGCCAACATTACCGTACAATTTGACCCAGCTAAAAATAATTTCTCTTTAAATCAGGGAGGAGTTACCTATCTTTTTACTAAAGCCAACTAAATTATTTGTCATACTTAGATATAAAACCCCTGCGGAATTTAAAGGAGAAATGACAAGAAAAGGGTGTCATGCAGGCACTCGAAGCATAGCGGGTAAAGGCCTCTTGCACCATGCTGAGCAAGCGGAAGGCCTCTGCGCTCACCCTTCGAGTATCTCAGGGTGACATCCTAAAATAGTTCTGAAACAAAACTTGTCAGGCTGAGGGACGAAGCATCTGTACAGGTGTAAACCAACTTACAGATTCTTCACTGTGCTCAGAATGACACTCTTTTTTAATCTGCCAAATACCTGCGGTGAAGAAATAGTTTTTAGGCGGCTATATCAGAACTATGAATATCTTCTATTGACAGTGGTAGCATGTTTTTGGTTTTGAAATAGGTGACGGTTACTACAGTCAGCGTGACGCATCCGCCGAAAATTACAGCCGGTACCAGGCCCAGAATACTTGCTGCCGTGCCTGATTCAAAGTCACCGAGCTCATTTGATGAACCGATAAACATAGAACTTACTGCCGATACCCTGCCCCTCATTTGGTCGGGGGTGAGTAATTGCATTATACTGCCACGGATAATCACGCTTATGCTATCGAACGAACCTTGAGCAAACAGGAAAAATAAAGTAAGGTAAAAATTTCGCGAAAGCCCGAAGCAAATAATAGAGATACCAAAACCTGTAACAGCGATTAATAAATTTCGCCACGGCCTGTTCATTGGTGAATACTTTGACATAATCAGCAGGGTTATTATCGATCCGGTAGAGAATACTGCACGCATAATACCTAGTCCTTCGGGCCCCACTTTTAGCAATGTATTGGCAAAAGCCGGTAATAAAGCAATTACGCCACCAAAAAATACCGAGAACAGATCAAGGCTCATGGCACCCAGCATCATCTTGGTTTTAAATACGAACCTTATACCTTCACCAAGGCTGAACCAAATGTTTTCCTTCGGTTTGAATACTGCCGGATATTCTTTCATGAAATAAACAAGTATCAGTGCAACAGCTACAAAAAACAAGATCACGTAAAACGCTGCTGTTATACCAGCGAAGCCATATACCAGGCCACCAGTTGCCGGGCCTAATATGTAGGCTAGGCGCTTGGTCGAGGTGGTCCAGGTAGTGCCGTTAGGATAAAGTTCCTTCGGGATACTGTGGGCATATACGGTAAAGGTTGCCGGGCCAAAAAATGCACGCGCCACGCCGTTGCAAAAAATCATGCCATCTATAATTGGCACTATCCAGCCAGCATGTAAATAAGGGCCTATGCTTTTTAACGTAACTGTATACATCACAGCTGATGATAAAATCACACCGGTATAAATCCACAACAGCATCTTTCTTTTTTCAGATTTATCTGCAATATAGCCACCATATAAAGCAATGCCTACAGCAGGAATGGCTTCGCTGAGGCCAAGCATGCCTAATGCAAAAACACTTTTAGTTAACTGGTAAATATAAAAACCAATAATAATGGTTTGCATTTGGTAAGCGAACGTAAAAAAGAAGTTCATAGCAATGTATGACCGGAAATCTTTAAAACGCAGCGATGCAAAAGGATCATGTTTGATGTGTTGAGTATTTACGTTATCCATAGAACAAACGTAAATCTTAAGCTGTGGCTAACAAAACGAAAAAAAGTCACTTAGGGTGCCAAAAATTCCTCCTGGAAAGCCTTGCTCCGCATATGCCTCCTTAATTTAAGGAATGGAAAGTTCTTACGGGTAATGAAATAAACCGAAATAGGGATAAGAACTTCGCTGCATTGGATTTTCACATATTCTTTATTCCAATTGCTGTTCCTGTAATAAAAATCGGATATAAATTGTAACGCATCCTGGGTTTTGCACAGATGATCCGTCAGTTCATCATTCTTTCCTGTTTGTTTGGTATTTTGAAGCTGGATTTGATGTTCAAATAGAAATTGTTCTACATAAACCCTTGTCGACGATCCTTTTTCCCGCAGGCAAATCGGATACGTTATTTCCTTTAATGATACCGTGGCAGATGCCAGCGGATGTTTGTGGTAGGCGTATAAGGATATATTGTCATTATAAATCAATTCCTTATCCACATGATCGGGTACTATTCCCGATACGATGCCGCAATCCAGTTCGCCTTTCTCAACAAGATTCAATATTTCAGCTGAGTTATTGGTTACCACGTCATATTCCAATTTAGGGAATGAGCTCTCAAAGAACTCCAGCAACTTGTTCATAATGATTTTCGAGTGTGAGCCTCCCGAACCTATTTGCAAAGCTGCTGTACTATTGTGTCCATTTAAAACGGATAGTTGCTCAGCGAAGTTGGTGCCTGCCTGCAGAATATCAGTTGCAAGGCTGGCCAGTTGATTCGCTTGAGGGGTAACTTTAATGCTATTTCCTGTCGACTGAACTAATTGAAGGTTCCATTCAGCTTCGAGGCCTTTAATGATTTTACTGACTGCTGAAGGAGTGATATATAGATTTTTTGATGCAATGCGATAGCTGTTCGTTTTGCAAACTTCTGATAGTACTTTGATCTTAAATAAGTTCAGAACCTTGTCGGGCATAGTGTTTAGTTTTGCCTGTGATTTGATTGAATAATCATGCTAATATATGACAATCAAAAATAAATCATTTGATGTTCCTCATCAATTCACTTTGGCATAAAGGAGTGGGGGGGCTAAATTTAGGAATCCCAATAATTGTTGAAATAACACTGGAGGGGGTTGCTTATTTGTTGCTTGTACAGCATATCCATTACACCATTGATGTACTGGCAACACCTATTGTTGTTTATCCGTGTTACCGGTTAACCCGTTATCTTCTTAATAATATAAGTAGAAGGGTACTGCATCCACGTAAAACCGGCAAATCTCTTTAAGTTAATAATAAAAGGTTCATAGGTGTTCGGAAGATGAGATTTGCTTCTTTTCTAATGAAATTTTTATAAAAAAGAGACGGGTGTCATGCTTCGAGTGCCTGCATGACACCCTTTTTAACTATTTTTTATCTAAATATCTCAATTAACGAATATCCGTCCCGGTATTTGTATATCCTGGTGTTTTTAAAATAAACAAGGCAGGAATCTTTATATTCAGGCCAGCAAATTATATACCGGATAGTACTACTGTCTTTTTGCAACAGGGGTATTATGTTTTGGGTTGAGCGGCCTTCCGTTATATTTTTCTTATTTATTCCGTACAAATTATTTATAAGCCCCACACTTTTATCATTAGTAAACAAAACATACAATGGATGATTTTTTGTCGCCACTAATGCTTCCTTAATGGTAGGGCGGGACAGATCACAATAGGCATAGAGGCTGTAAACGAGTGAAGTTAAGCAGATAATGATGATCGGAATATAAAATATTATTTTTTTAGAGTAGGTGACGGTTGAAACTAAAACAAACAACAGGATAAGGTAGTGCAAATAGAAAACTGCTCTTGTTAGCGGATAAAGCGCATGTGCGAAAATATTTGCCGCAGCCATGAACAAAAAGGGCAAAAAGATCAATAAAACTAAAATTGTTTTAATATTGGTTGGATCGATCTTCCGGAGATTTTTTTTCCGGACATAAAACATGGGTATAATGATACATAACGTAATAAGAAGCTTGAAACAGGTGATGACCCGAAGATAGTTTGCATCATTAAAAAATAAGTTCACCAGGTAATCGCGATAGCTGAAATCAGAAAATATGCTCGATATAGTTCCATATTTAAACAAGCTGAAATGATTTATGCCAATTATGGCGGGGTCGTTCTCATTAACTATTTTCCCAACTTTATAAATATAGAGTAGGAGTGCGAGTACAAAAAAAGCTAATAAAAAAGTATGAGCGCTTTTTAAGTGTCTTATTTTAAAAATACCAAAAACAACAAGTATGGAAAGAAAGCCATACAAAAATGAGAATATCGACAGGGAAGAAATGGCACCAAAAAGAACGATCAGATATTCATATTTTACCTGTTGATCCTTACTATATTTCAGCAAATAAAAAAAAGACATGGCGAAACATCCTATGGCTAAAGCATAGCCACGGCCATAAGTAAAGTAAAAGAAATATGGGGCTACCGTTAAAAAAATAATATAAAAATTATTTATTTTCAGAAGCTTAAGTATCCTTGAATTGGCTATAAAAAATAAAACAAAACCCACCAGGCCGAGCACTCTGTAATATACTACATCTGTAAAATGCCCGTGTTGCAACAGACTGAAATACACGCTGTTTATTAAGTGACTATTTGCAAGCTTAAATTTACTATAAGTAAGCAGCTCCCAAAGGCTATTGTTTAGTACTCCATTGTATGAAGTAGATTCATCATAAATCCAATCATTGTAGCATGCGAAAAAAATGAAAACGATAAAAAAGAAGAAAAATATATAAACCTCTCTTCTTACGGCTACTGACGATGAAAACTTATTAACCTGATTTTTAAGTATCATAACATGTTAGCCATAAGGTATTTAATTTTTCAAACAAAACTACAATATCTTTTGGTGCAAATTATGTTCATTTAGGATAATCAAAAACTCTTAATAAATTAGGCAGGATAAAGTGTGTTTAAAGCATTTTGATCAATTCCTGATCACCGTTTAATAGATAGAAAGCAATAAAAGTCATTGGTTCAGTAGTTGAATAGTTGCTAAATTCAGTGATATGAGTGTCCGCAGGCTCGTAAAAGGCATCCCCGGTTTTGAGTATCAATGGTTCCTGTCCTGCTATCTGCATAATGGCTGTACCTACAGCGATATAACCTGTCACCGGGCAGGGATGCAGATGTAACCCTGCCTTCTGTCCAGGTTCAAATGTGATTTCTTTAATTTCTACGGAGGTAACCTGCCTGGCGTCTAATGTTGCTGTAAGCAGATGTTTTCGAATAATAGTTGGCTGAGTCATTTTCGTAGTTGGTTAATATTATTTAATCATCTGCGCAATTCCCTGGCCAAACGACCAGTTTTCCCACCCGGTTTCGGTTAAAACGATGATCACGTCATTTGCACTAACCGGGGTACTAACTGCAATCTTCTCTGCAATTAAAGCGTAGAGTGCCTGCTTCATCTCAATAGTACGGCCGGGGCCACAAGTCACCTGAATATAAATCAGATTCGCGGTATGGGGAACATTAAGGTAATTGTCCGGGTAGATTAGATGCTCTGCCATTACAGGATGAATCACCTGAAAATAATCCTTTTCCGGTATTTTAAAAACACTCATCAGGCTTTCGTGCACCAATAGTGATATTCTGGTTTTTACCTGCTGTGTAAAACCGGCAGGCAGGTAGATATTTACAAACGGCATAATCTTTTGTTTTTTGATTTGGAAATTGGTTCTATAATTTCCGTTGATTTTGAGCTGGCGGTGCATTTTTTTTAGGTATTTCAATGGCTACGCTGCCAAATTGTTCTGAAAGTGATCTATGCATTGAACTTTCTAATAGTACCCCTAAATTGGGGAAAGCCCAAACAGCCATATAATAATTAAGCGACGCTCCATAACCATTTTGCACGGTATAAGGCTTTACAACTGCATTATTTCCATACTTTTTTTTCAGTGCTTCCAATATATTGTCGGCATCACCAGTATATATCGTAAAGGTAACACCCGTCAATTTAGAGTCCTCAATAGATGCATTAAATGAGCCTAACGGGCACATTTCCTTTGCGGGAGCGTCTTGCGGTGCAAACCGAACTTTGATAATTCCATTTGTAACAGCAGGTAATGGGTTTAATTGGTCGCTTTTTTTTACTTTATAATTATCTATGTCTAAACGTTCAAAACAGGTGGTGCTAACGGGAGCTACTAATCCTGCTACATATTGATAACCTTTAAAATGTGTAATGCTTAAAACCCCATAATTACCTACTTGTTTTGATTCAACAATCTTACAGGGGCATTCTGGTATGGGTATTTTTTCACCCAGTTTATATCCAAATACTGTCATGTCTGGTTGGGAAGTTTGTGCAAGCCCAAGCAGGGGGGTAGCAGATAACAAAATGAAGGCTAAAATTATTCTGTTCATATTTTATTAAAAATTAAAGTATCAATATAAAAAAGCAAATACCCTCAGGCGATGTTGAAAATATTCGTAAAAATTGCCTCAGGAAAACTATATGATTGTTTAAAGTTGTATTAGCTTAACAATAATTGCAGAAATAATGTTTTAGAATAGGGAATATTGAAGGGTTGAGTGTTGGATTGTTGCATTGGGAAATAAATAATAAATTCGGGCAATCAATCTACTACAAGATGTCACATCAGCTTAATTCATTTATTCATCTGGTTTTCCTTGGATTTGTCGCGCTGTTTCCGGTCGTTAATCCTATAGGAACAGCATTCATCATAAGTCCATATTTTTCAGAACTGACACGAAAAGAGCGGTTGACGGTTGTAAAAAAAATTACATTTTATTCATTCAGTATTTGTGTTGTAACTTTATTGGTAGGACACTGGATTTTAGAAGTATTCGGGCTTTCAGTTCCTATTATTCAATTAGCCGGGGGCATAATGATATGTAAAATAGGTTGGGGGCTCCTTTCCTCAGATAATAACGATATCCCCGAGGCCAAAACTTCTACTCAGATTGATTTGGATCATATCCCTTTAATCCAAAATAAACTTTTCTATCCTCTTACTTTCCCCATGACGACGGGTGCCGGCACAATTTCGGTTCTTTTTACGCTTGGGGCTAGTAGTGATAATCAAAACATGTCTCTTTATCTCGTAAACGTAGGCGCTTTATTGATTTCTATCATTGGTATATGTATTTTAATTTTTATATTTTATTTAAATACAAACCGGTTGATTAGTTCTATTGGTTCGCGTAATGAGAAGATAATCAACAGTATAATGGCGTTTTTAATATTCTGTGTTGGCCTTCAGATAGCGGTAGGGGGGATTTTTCATCTAATTAAAAGTTATTCATAGCGGCATAAACAACTCAGGTAAAAATAAGGCCTCCTCACACTCGCTGCTTGGAGGCCTAAACCTAAACCTTATCACAATTGGCAAAAAGAATTTTTTGCCCGTATGAATTACAAACGTATATTTATTAGATAGTTAATTAAGTTATAATCGATGAATAGCAAAAATGACTCGACTAACAGCAGGTTAAACTATGGTTCTTACATAAATATCTCCAAATTTTGTGTCCAAAAATTGAGTGCTTTTTATAAAATCCTTCATTTCGTCGGGTGACAACCAATCATTCATACTCCATTGCATAGTTTCAGCTTCACTATAATTACATTCAATACTTGAATTGTACTTGGTTATCTGATTAATGCATTGAATGGCCTTTTCTGTTTGTTCCGGTACAGTATATTCAAAACTTATCATTTTTATGGGTTGGGTTAACCCCTTCAATACCTCCAGTTCGTAACCTTCAACATCTATTTTTATGTATAACGGAACACCAAAGGACTCGATTAACTTATCCGCTGTCGTAATTTCGAGGTCAATTTCATTATTCCAGGTATATTCGTTGAATCTTTCTGCCTTTACCGATTCAATCCATTCCCGGGAAAATGATGATAACGTGGATGCATTTGAAACATAAAATTTTTTCAAACCTTCCTTTTCACCTAATCCTTTGCCAACGATAGTTATTTTTTTACCAAACTTTTCCTTCAGGTAACTATAGCAATCAGCTTGGGGTTCCACTGCAACAACTTTAGCTCCAATGAGCAATAAAGGCTGAACACGATTACCCATATTTGCGCCAACATCAAAACACAGATCATCACTTTTTATAAATGTAGCGTAAAAGTCGCTTCTCCATTTAGCATCATCGTTTTCCGCTTTGGCTGCCTCTTTTTGTATTTTAGATGGAAATACTTTTCTGAGTTTTAAAATAATACTTTTACCTAATACGCTTTTTATAAATTTCTTCATTGAGTTTGGCTTGATTGGCCGCAATTTAATTTATTTCCCGGGTCAACTAATTATTTAAGAACACCTTTATGTTATTTAACAATTTCAGTGAATATACCATAGCGGGCCACCTTTAAAATTACTAACCTATTAATTTATTTATTTTTAATAGCCCATTGTTTTAAAGAGGTAATGGCGTCGTAAAGTACGCCTGCTTCACCCCTGAAATTGCCGGAACCTTTTGGGATGCCAGTTTGCACATCGTACCACTCAAAAAAACCTTTGTTAGCAATTGCCCTATCAAACATTGGCGATATTTCTGCATAAGCATCTTCTGCATATCCGTACGATAATAAGAGAGGGATCATGCGGCCTCCAAACCATGTCCAGTCGCCGCCATTTTGGTAAATATAGGGATGCATGTTAGGAAAGCACTCAGCTGGGTACGGCGGGTATACGGTAATCCCAATAGTCGCATGTTTTTCTTTAGCTGCTGCAGCAACCATCTGCCTGTTTATCTCCTTTACCTCGGTCGGTGTATTAAACCCGGCTTCGATAGCGCATATCGATCCACCTAAGTACAGGATCTCTTTTTCATTAAAATCCGGAGGAAAAGGACTGCCATTCAGGTAAAGATGAGGAATGTATTTTTGATGGTCTGTATCCCATAGATACTTACGTACGTTTTTAGTGATATTTTCTGCTACAAATACCCAGTCTTGTTTTGGCTTATAATTTTTAGGCTGCATGGCCACAAAATCGTGCAATGCTATCACAAACATGGCATTATCGTATATATCGATAGCCCATTTCGTTTTTTCGTTTATGGCTACGCCCCAGCCGCTTTCGGCCTGCACATCGCCCCAATCAACAGTTGTTGCGCCTGTAATCAAGCCATATTTTGTCGACCAACGTTCATTTTGCAGATATACAAATGCATCTTCCATCCGTCTGAGAACCGTTTTACCACCTATTACCTCGTTAAGTATTGTTCTATCGCCAGTAGCATCAATATATTTTTTTACAGCCTGCACCAGTGACGATTCTTGATCTGTCTCCACGGTGTTTTTATGAGCCGCCCAGCCAGGCAACAAAGGCGAGTATCGATATTTATACCCGACATTAGCTTTGGCACTGTCAACCACTCCATCAACAATATTACCATCCTCGCCCTGTATTTTGAAAAACATCAGGAGTTTAGCTTTTACTTCCGATTTCGGGTGTACCTTTAATGAACCTTTGATAAAAGTGTTAAAATCACGGATCCATACCTCGCTATAAGAGGTGCCAGCCGAAAAACCAGAAAGTAACTTTAAGGCACTTGATTGAATAGTATCTAAACGGCTATCACTCAAAATTGATTTGGCAAGCACCGCTTTACTGTTCGTTTGAGCGTTGGCAGATAGGCCGGAAAGGATAGAAAATGAAATAAAAAAAAACAAAGGTATTTTCATATAGTAATGTTTTTATAATTGGATTAATTTTTATTAGGTAGCTATGTCGGATGAATTATTTTCATCATGATATGTTGGTATGTACAAACATATGAAAAAAAATCAACCAGTGGTCAATGTTTTTACCGCACCACCTTAAAGTCAAACCCCAACTGGTCGAAGTTTATAAATCGACCTAAAATGTAAAATGTTTAATTAATATTCCCCGTAAGCAGGATACTTTCTACGTCATAGGCCTATGCACTTTATTAAACTTTAGTTCCAGCAGGGGCTCTTGAAGAAGCCCCTGCGTTCAGCGGCGGCCGTTATTACCTGAAACAATCTTGACAATAATAAATAATAATAGATTTTTTTATTGGATGATTTTGATCGGCAGATCTATCCATAACAAGCCGATATCCCTGCCCATATGGCTAATACTATCCCCTGCTACAGCATCATATAATAGTGCTAGCCTTTTGCCTGCTTTAATAACAGTAGGCATACCAATAGCGCCTTTTGCCCAATTACAATTTACGTTATCAAGTACAATTGCCTTATTGTTCGCATCCCATTTTTCTAAATCTTTAGACCAATAAACCCATATGGCATCGGTATACTCGATTCCGCTTTTTGATATCCCTATGTGATTAGTAAATAAATACCAGGTTTTACTTTTTTTATCGAAAAACAAGGATGAATTTTCAACCTGTTGTGTTAAAGGAAAAATAGGTTGGTCATCTATCACCCATGAACCGTTTAAGTCCTTAGTTCTGGCTATACCTATGGATCTCTTAGTGCTTGTGCTATCCTGTGTGGCTCCGCTAAAAAACTGCAGGTATTCGCCTTTATATTTTACAATAAACCCCGGGCTGGAAGTAATGGTATAAAAACTATTCTTTTTCTCTAAAAATGGTTTCACATTATATTGCTTTATCCAAGGGCCTTCCAGCGATTTTGAAGTGGCTTTCATTGTTAGATAGGGAAAGCCGGGAATGCGGTCAGGAGCGGGTGTTGTGTTTGGGGTTCCTAAATAAAACATATGCCATTGGCCATTTTGTTTTATAACCCATGGTGACGATGCACTTTTATGATCGGCTCTTGTTGAGTCACCAAGTGTCAGGATCGGTCCTTTTTTCGTCCAGTTATTCAGGTCCTTACTTTCAGCGAGGCAGGCTACCCAACCGGCATTTCCGCAACCATCATAAAATAAGTAATAAATACCATGCGATTTATTCACAATAGCTTCCCTGGCACCATATGTATCGCAGTTATCAGGTCCATTGCCATGTTTTAAAACTACACCATCATCAACACATACTACTCTGGATGATGGATAGGGCCTATCATCAATGTATTTTTTCTGTTGGGCTAAAAGGTGATTAGAAAAGATGATGAAAACAATAGAAAAACAAAATTGGATAGAAAATTTATTCATAAAGCCCGGTTAAAATTTGCAGGACAAAGCCATTGCGAAAAAATATGTTTACAGCAACTAAATATAACTAAAATCAGCGCAGCTTTCTGTTGCTGCAGTAATCAATGATCAGGCAACCAATATTAATTACACTCACTGGTCTATTTACACTTCGTTAAACTTATACTAGTAGAGATGTGCTCGTTTGTAACGAGTACTCAATTGTAATGCGTGTCGCGCTACAATAGTTAGCCTATTTGTAGCGTTTCCGAACAGCCGTGAAACATAATCGAACACTAATATATATTGTATTTATTGTAATTAAATTATTATCAGTTAGTTAAGTATTGGCACTCGTGTTGGTTATATAGTAAATAGTTGGAAGCATTAATTCCGGCATTTAATATAATTTAGTAACATAATCTTATCCAAGTATGAAAGTATCAAGTTTTCGCGGTATAAAACCCCTAATTGGCGCTACGCTTAACCATTTGAAAAAAGTTGTAAGTGCCACGCTGATTATCATCGCGGTTATCGCTTGTCATAATTCAAGGGCACAAGTCAGCACATCGTCGTCATTATATCAAACTTTAAAAAAACAGGACAGTTTATTATTCGATGTTGGTTTCAATACCTGCAATATCCCGGCGTTTGAAATGCTGGTTAGCGATAACTTTGAATTTTACCATGACCAGGCTGGCACAATGCTCTCAAAGGCCGCGTTTATCAACAGTGTAAAAAACAACGTATGCAGCCTGAATTACAAAGCAAGCAGGGTGCTGGAGCCGGGTAGCATGCAGGTTTATCCGCTTGAAAAGAACGGCGTATTATATGGTGCCATACAAACAGGCATTCACCGCTTTTATGCCCTGGAACCCGGTAAACCATTGTATTTTACCAGCCGTGCAAAATTTACTAACGTATGGAAGCTGGAAGATGGTGCCTGGAAACTGCTTAGAAGCCTAAGTTATGACCATCAGGATACTGAAGCAGGAGACCCGGATTTGGAAGATGCAGGCAGCGTTGAGGCGTGGTTAAAGCAAAATAAAGTGCCTGCACTTGCGGTAGGACTGATCGATCATGGCAAATTACAGCAGATAAAAGTTTACGGAGAGCTGGATAATGGCCGTCCCGCTGCTTATAACTCTATCTTCAATGTAGCCTCATTAACTAAAACGGTTACCACCATGATAACGCTGCGCCTGGCGAGTGAAGGTAAATGGAATTTAGATGAACCGCTATATAAATACTGGACAGACCCAGATGTGAAAGATGACCCACGAAGTAAAATACTCACCACACGGCATATACTTACCCAGCAAAGTGGTTTCCCTAACTGGCGTTGGCAACTTAAAGACAAAAAATTGGCTTTCCAGTTTGATCCCGGAACTAAGTACGAATACTCAGGGGAGGGTTTTGAGTATCTGCGCCGGGCGCTGGAAGCTAAATTCCACAAACCGCTGAATGAACTGGCTGATGAAATCATCTTTAAACCTTTGGGGATGACCGATACCCATTATACCTGGGATGCTGGTATGGACGAATCCCGGTTTGCTATTCCGCATGATAGTAACGGGATTGCTTTGTCTTTCGATAAAAACCATGTTGCAAGTGGGGCCGATCTTTTAAAAACGACGATAGCCGACTACGGCAAATTTATGATCTCAGTTATGAATCATGAGGGAATATCAGATGCGATTGCCAAACAAATGTTAAGTCATAATACTAAAACTAAAGACGGCCGTTATATAGGCCTGGGCTGGTTTATTTATGATCCACTTGGTGATGGTGAGTATGCCATCTCGCATGGCGGGGATGATCAGGGAGCCCACTCCATTTGCTTTCTTTTACCCAAATCTGGCAAGGGGATTATCATCTTCACCAATTCCGAGAATGGAACAAAGCTTTATATCGACCTAATTAAAAAATACTTAGGGCAAAAAGGGCAGGCTATTTTAGATATTGAATTAAAATAGATAAAGTTTAATCCTATACCCGGAGTGTTGCTTGTACTGGTCGATTTATAAACTTATACCAGTACAGGCATTTCTCTATCATCGCCTTCCCACATTATTCCGGTTTACGGGTTTGTGTAACAAAGCCGGGCGCGGTATAATCCTTTGGCAAATAATCTGGCGGGATAGTAGTTGCGTTACCGTCTCTTAACGCTTTATAATGCGGCGACATGATCTCGACACCAGCTTTATTGAAATGATCCTGGATGTTGGCATGTAAGGCAGAATAAATGGCCGCCTGCCGGTTGGGTTCTTTGGTAAATGCATTAATACGGTAACTCACATAATAATCGTCCAGGCTGGTTTGGTACACATAGGGTAGGGGTTCTTTTTCCACCATTGGCGTATCCAGCGCGGCATCTATCAGCAATTGGTGTACCTGTCTCCACGGTGCGTCATATCCTATTGTTACCGTGGTATGAATAATCAATCCTTTGTCGGGCGCGTCGCTGCTGTAGTTGATGGTATGGTTACTGATAACCGTTGAATTCGGTATAGAAATAATCTCATTTTGAATGGTGCGAATACGGGTAACAAGTAATGTTTTTTCAATAATATCACCTGTTACTTCACCTATTTTCACACGGTCGCCCAGTTTAAAGGCGCGTGTATAAGTCATAACTACGCCTGAAACGATATTACCCAAAGCACCTGCCGAACCAAAGGTGAATAACACGCCGACGAAAACCGAAACCCCTTTGAATACGGCCGAATCTGAACCCGGCAGGTAGGGGAAGATGACAATCAACATAAAGGCAAGGATCAATACGCGCACGATCTGGTAGGTAGAGCCAGCCCAATCCGGGTAAAAGCCAGGAATGGTGAGTGAGCCTTTTGCTACCTCATCCCTGATATAAGCGATAAAACGCAGGATATACCTGAAAATAATGCATAAAACCAGGATGGTGATCAGGTTCGGAATATAATCCCAAATGGAAATCCCAATACGCTTTAAAGGGCTGGTAATATAACCTATTAAGAGGTCTGAGAGGTCACGTGTGAAAGGGAATATTCCAAACAGTACGGGCAAGGCGAGGTAAACGATCAGGATGATGAGGAACCATTTAATGACCTTGAATATAAAATTGAGTAGGTAAACCTGTCTATCGGCGTTGAGTAATTCGTAATCGCTGATTTTTATACCCGATGTAAACCAACGTTGTTTGCCCCTTATCCTGTTCAGCAACCACTTTAATGAGCGATTAACCCCGTAGATAAGCAGAATTACAATAACAATAACAAATAATGCCAGTAACGACTCCTTTAATAAAGTTTGCCAGCGGGTTTCTTCCCGGTGCTGCAATATGGCTGTGCCGATCCTTGATTTTAGTTTTATGGCGAGTGACTGCCTGTTGGTGTTTTGCCATAACGCATCGGACTCCGATACCGACATTAGTAATTGATCTTTAAAAACTATATCGGTAGTCGTTTCATTGTCAACTACTTTCAGCGAGTCGGGGCTGAAGTTATAATCACCGCTTAGTTTTTCAACACGGGCGGCAATAGCCTCTGCCCGTTCCTGCGCGGTGAAACTTCCCTGCCTGGTATAAAGTGAAAACAATGTGTCCCTGAACGGCACCACCGGAAATCCTTTCACAAATTTCCGGAGCGAATCAATCTGGCGTTTTTGTTGTACTACCCGGAGCGAATCTTTTTCCTTAATGGCGCTGAGCTCTTTTAACAGGTCGACCCTTTTCAGGTTATCGGCACTGCTTAGTTGTGCTACCTGTTTCTCCAGTTGCTGTCTTTTTAACGAATCAGACAAACGGTCGGCTGAAAGCTTTTGAATGTTCAAAAGCTGGTTATTCAACGCTATATTGTGGGTAGAGTCATTTTGGTGATTACTGCTGTCTTGCTGCGCGAGAAGGCTTTGCTGTCCCACGATAACTAAACAAATAACCAGGTAAATAAAATTTTTCATCGCTAAAAAGGTAACAGGTTTTTAATCTTACTAAGATACCATTAAATGTTAGCCCGGGAAACGAAGGTGGGTTTAATCCGGCTATATTGTTTCGGCCTCATCCCGGTATGAGCGGCAAACACTCTCGAAAAATGGCTTAGGTTAGTAAAGCCCAGCTTATACCCCACATCTGCCACAGATAGCCCTTCCTCTTTCAACAAAAGGGCAGCTTCTTTCATCCTGAATTCCTGGTAATAATTGAAAATGCTGTTACCAAAAACTTGTTTGAATAAACGTTTCAATTTGGTTGGACTCATACTGGCAGCAACCGCCAGTTCTTTAATAACGGGCGGAGTTTTCAGATGTTCCAGCATTTGCTCTTTAATTTTGTAAATGGTTTGAATATCATGACTATTTAAAGCATACAGCTGTTTTGCATCCCGCTTTTCCAATTCCATTAATAGTCTGCAAACCAGTTCTTCCGCCTTTATCCTCAGAAAAAACAATTTAAAAATTTCATCAACTGATTCAGACACAATTTCATCCACAATTTTCTGTAAAGAAGGATAAATCATTTGTTCGAATAGTAGGGGTTGCGTATTTTGTAACAAACTTTGCAAAACCGGCGATTTTTCTGATAGGTCAAATAGTCCGTTCAAATAATTTGCATCCACCTCTATATTAATAGTGGCAGTATTTGTATGGATCGGAATAACGACGTCGGTACTGAGTTCATCGTAGCAATTAAAACTGAAGGTATTGCCTTTGATTGCTTCCCCGCCAGCAATGTTTCGGCTTCGGGAAAAATGTTTTGGAACTTAAAAAGGATCGTTCTTGCAGTAGCATTGATGTCCGGATTTTCAACAACTAAGTCTTCATTGAGTTCATAATTGAGGATCAGCATCCGGATATACTCATTAAAAACAAATCCGGTACAATAACCTCTGCCAAACTTCTTGGGAATTTCTAATCTCCAGTTTTTTACTTCCGTTCCTAATAACTGAGCAAGTCTTTTCAGAACATTCGGTTCCGTTTGCTGTTTATCCATAAAAGTCTCTTGCGGCTATTTTTGTGTCCAGTGTAGTTATTTTATCTCTAAAATACTCAATAATTTTGCATTGTAATTAAAAAATACAAAATCATGATACTACAGAATAAACAAATTGCCATTATAGGTGGTGGCCCGGGAGGGTTAACCTTAGCAAGGCTTTTACAGCTTAAGGGCTCAAATGTAAAAGTGTATGAACGTGATCTTGATAAAAGTGCCCGTGTGCAAGGTTCACTGCTCGATATGCATGAAGAATCTGGATGGGCGGCTTTACGCAAAGCAAATTTAATAGAAGAGTTTAAAAAGAATGTTCGTCAGGGTGCAGATAAAAAGGTCATCGTAAATGAACATGCAGAAATCATTTTCAGCGATCACGAAACCAAATCTGGCGAAGATTTGGGTAATGAACCAGCTCGTCCTGAAATAGACCGCGGTGCATTAAGAAAAGTATTTTTGGAGTCTTTACAGCCAGAAACTGTTGTTTGGGACAGTCATTTTATTTCAATGGAAAAACAAAATGAGGGTTGGCTATTACATTTTAAAAACGGTTCATGTGCTTATGCAGATCTTGTAATTGGAGCTGATGGTGCTAATTCTAAGATCCGTCCATACGTTACAAATATAAAAGCTTTTTATTCTGGCGTTACCATGGTTGAAATCAATGTAGAGAATGCAGAAAAAACGACACCTCATATTTATAGATTGCTGAATGGCGGAAAGATAATGGCTTTCGGAGATGGAAAGAATATACTGGGAGGGCAGAAAGGCAACGGCGGCCTCGGGTTTTATTTAAGTTTAAAGATTGATGAAAACTGGGCGGCAAATAGTGGTTTGAACTTTTTTGATAAAACACAATTGCTGGCATGGTTTAAAAAAGAATATAGTGAATGGAGCAGTATATGGTACGAACTGTTTGAAAATGCGGCAATGCCTGTTATCCCGCGTCCAATTTATTGTATGCCTTTAGATCAAACCTGGGAAACCCTACACAACTTAACCTTACTTGGCGATGCCGCACATGTAATGCCGCCCTTTGCAGGCGAAGGCGCAAACACATCTATGTTTGATGCTTTGGAATTGAGCGAATGTTTAACGGCTGACAAATACAACACTTTGCAGGAAGCCATTTCTTTTTATGAAGTAGGTATGCGCAAAAGAGCATCAAAGGCGGCAAAACAATCGCTTGAAAATGGTGAGCGGATGCATTCGGAAGGTGCGCTTGAAAAAATGCTGACTGTTTTTGGCATAAAATAATTTCTAAAAATCACTTTGAAATCGTGTCCTTAAACGGTATCCTTCAAACACCTTACCGACTGCCCCAAGCTCTTATCGTAAGTATATCTACCTATAGTTTGCGACATATCAAAAAGTACAACCGTTGATGCCGCACCATTCTTGTCTACGGTTGAGCCCCACCAAAAGCCATATTGGTGCTGGAAGATAAAACCGCCGCCGTAAGTGCATCCTCCGCCGGGTAATCCTCCAAAACCACTCTCATTAGTGCCATTATACCGATCGCGCCAGCCTTGTTTGCTTTTCAATTTCATGCTGGCAAATTCTCCGCCTACGGAGTCAATCAATTCAAGCCACTCACGGTCGTTTGGCACATGCCAGCCTTCAGGCGAAATTCCACGTGGGTCGCCTACCGCGTACCAATTATAAAGCCTGCCATATCTTGCTTCGTTGGCCGGGTGAAAATCCTGGAAACAGCATGCAGGTTTCTTAGCTTTCGAAGCCTCAAGCCATTCCATATCGTTTTTTGCCTGAAATATTGGCTCTCCGTTACGAAAGGTGGTTGTATTCAGGTTGCGGGTCATCCATATCTGTTTGCCAATTGTTATGCTTTCCGGGTTGGTTTGTTCCATGTGATTGTGAAGAATAAGGTTATCGTCAAAAAAATCAGGTTTAATCCAGCTGTGGAATACACCGCCGGTAATTATTTTATCGGCCTACAATTTAGTATTTTATCACAATAATTGGGAGTGTTAATTAAACAATTTCTGATGCCCACTCAGGCAAACTGACAGCAGATTAAAGAAAGGGTCATACGGAGCGTAGTCGAAGTATGTGGGCTGGCCTCTGCGCTCACCCTTCGACTACGGGTGACACCCATTACACATAAACCCCGTTCAGCTTGTGGTCGGTGTTTTCACCGCACCACTTCCACTTAATTAAACACTTGCGGACTTAGCGGCAAGCTGAAAGAAAAGATGCTTCCTTTGCCAATTTCGCTTGTTGTGGAAAATGTGCCATTATGTTTTTTGATAATTTCAGATGCGATATATAAACCAAGCCCAACCCCCTGAAAATTCATGGCTACTTTGCTTACACGGTAAAAGCGCTGAAATAGTTGATCGATATCTTCATTCGCGATACCAATTCCAAAATCCTCTACACTTACCACAAGGTTGTCCGCTTCAATTTTAGTCCGCACAATAACCTGTCCCGCATCCGGCGAATATTTGATGGCATTGTTCAGTAAGTTAATCAATACTTGTTCTATCCTAAACTGATCGCCTGTATAAAACAAGTCAATAGTATTTTCAAGTAATATGTCGTGCTTAGGTGCTGTTAATTGAACATTAACAATACTGTTGGTAACGGCATCCGAAAAATGGAAAGCTGCAATATTCAGGTCAATCTGCCCCGAATTAATTTTGGTTACATCTAACAGATCCTCAATCAGTTTTTCCAGGCGTTTAATACTATTATTAGCATTTGCAATAAAAGGATAAATATTATCCGCCTTATTTATCTTTTGAGTCAGCAACTGATTAATGGCTTTTATATTGGTTAATGGCGTTTTAAACTCATGACTAACCATGTTGAAAAATTCATCTTTTTTAGCTTCAGCGGCAGCACGCCTTTCCTTTTCCTGTTTCTGAACCTGTACTTCCCGGTTAGCAATGAGCAGTTCGGCGGCACGTTTTCCCCGTTCTTCATCCTGGAAATCCAGCTCTTTAAGTGCGTTAATTAATTCTTCAGCACGCTTTTCCTTTTCGCTGTCCTGAAAATTCAATTCAATATTGGCAATGATTAATTCGGCTGCACGTTTTCCTTTCTCTTTTGCTTGAAAAAGCAGTTCCTTATTGGCAATCACCAGTTCGTTTGCCCGCTTTTCCTTTTCTTCATTCTGGAAAAGCAATTCTTTGTTAGCGATGATTAGTTCGGCGGCACGTTTTTCCTTTTCCTGATTTTGAAAGATCAGTTCGGTATTCGCTAAAATGAGTTCCGCCGCACGTTCTTCACGCTCACGGTTCTGTACATCCAGCTGGCTATAAGCAATAACCAGCTCCGCGGCGCGCTTTTCCTTTTCTGCATTTTGAAACCGCAACTCTTTATTGGCGATGATCAACTCGGCGGCCCGCTTTGCTTTTTCCTCAATTTGAAAATCAAGCGCCTTATTAACGATAACCAATTCCATCGCAAGCCTCAGTTTTTCTTCATTTTGAAGATCCATCTCAATGTTGGCGAGGATGAGTTCTGCCGCACGTTTTCCTTTTTCCTTGTTCTGAAGATCAAGTTCGCTATTAGCCTGTTCCAGTGCCGCGGCAAGATGGATCTTGTCCTCATTGGCAATGGTTAACAGCTCTGCTAAATTATTGGTTTCCATAAATAGGTGATGAGCAAATATTGAGTATTTAATTGAGGAGGTCAACTCGACCAGGGCATTTTTACCACGCAGACCACTTCACACAAGTTTTCGCGCCCATAATTTCGGTAAGCTATGCATTAAAAGCCGTATATCGCTTATTATTCTTATAGATACGTCTTTTTCGGCTATTGGTATATAGTATATACAAAGTATAAATAGACCTATTATGTTTTAAGTTTTTAGATTAAACTTCGATTTTAAAGATATTTTAAGTAAGGAGGGATTTTTTACCCTCTTTCCGGCTTGCCGGAGAGAGGGTCGAACAGCGTAGCGCATTCGGGGTGAGTTACCTGTGTGCCACGCATTTGCACCAATGCCACTCGAATACTTTTACTCACCCGGTCTTTGCTTCGCTCGACCACCCTCTCTATCGCTGCGACAAAGGGGGGATAAATGCATTTTAGCTTATGGTCGGTATTTTCACCACTCCAAATTATTTTATCGCGCTAATCTGCGATACAAATTGGTCTGGTGTTTCATTCGGGAAACCATCCCAATCTTTTAAAACCTTTCCATTTTCATCAACCAATAAAGTATAAGGGAATTTTCCATCAGGATTATACTTATCGGCGAGTGCCTCGTTAAGTTTCACCTGCTCTTTGCTCAGTTGGTTTTTCTTTTGCCTCGGGAAATCGGCGCGTACTAAAACCAGGTGGTCCGAAGCATAGCTTTCAAATGTTGATGATTCTAATATTTCTTTTCGTAAACGGATGCAGGGGCCGCACCAATCTGATCCTGAAAAATTGATCAATATTAATTTATGCTCCTGCGAAGCCTCTTTTTGAGCCGCGCTAAAATCTCCCGACCAGGTAATCCCGGTCATAAAAAACATTGCTATAAATACCGTTAGTAGTTTCATGATTCTGTGTTTTATTTAAACCCTAAGCTTATCGACACCACGTTTGATACCAGATCGGTAGTTTGTGTGTAATGCCCATATCTAATCTCCATCTCGTGTAAACCTTGTATTCCAAACACGCCATTAGGTGGCGCTAGTCTAAAACCTATACCATAAAAGCTGCTCTCAAATTTTGCGTATTCGTAGTTGCTCGTATAATATTGGTCTGTTGGGCTATGCTCCTCGTAAGGTGCGAAATATTTACTTGCCGATTGATTATAAAACCTATAAAAAGGTGATATTGAAAAGAACGGTGTAACCTTATATGGCACCTCAAGGCCTGCCGTATTTGATCGTATGCCCCAGTTATCAATATAATAACGGTAATAGGTACGAAGAATGATATTATCACCCAGGAAATAATTCAGCCGTGCCCCAATAGGTAGTTTAAAACGTGAGGATGGTAATCGTTCAATCGTATCCTTCCCATTATTAAAGTACACCCGGTGAAAAGGCAGACTTAAAAAGCCGTGCTGCGTAACTACATCGCCTAAAAGCATAACTTGTAAGCGTGAGTTGATCATTTGTGAGTAGGAGAACGATGCAGCAAGCGTTGTACGCGGGCTGTTGCCGTAATTATGATGGCCCCTACCATCGCTATAACCAGTTCCATTTCCATTGAGATCAGTTGTTGATGCCGGTTCAAACTCCGACGGATAAATAAGTGTAACCTTGTCAAAATAACCTTGAAGTTTGGCGCTGAACTCTCCATTTTTATCCGCTGTTTTTTGCGAGAAATGCAAATCGGCGCCTAAGGATTGATAATTAAATTCGCCTGAATAATAAGCACCTAAACCAAATGTGTTTCCCTTTTTAGCGTTTTCAACTGTCCAGTCTAACGATGGATATATCCTAGTGCCGGTAGGCGATGATGCACCTGTTTTAGATACGAAAGCCTGTGAAGCGGCGGTATGATAATCAAAGCCAAGCCCTACATCCAAAGTGTTTTTATTGTTCGATTTATTGAGCCAAACCAAGTTTAAAGTTAAGCTATTGGCGACATCTGTCACTTTTTCTGTGCCAATACCGCCGGTAACCGCCGAGTGATCACCATTTTGGTTATAGTAACTGCTTACAAAGTCTATCTCATCTATATGTATCTTTCTTAGTTTGTAATCACTGGTATCAGTAACCGCAGGAGTTGATATAGTAAAAGGTGCTTTGTTGTCGGCCAGACTATTGTTGCCAACCTGGGCCGTCGCGTTTAAACGGCAGAGTATCGAAAACCCAACTATGGATAAATATATTTTTTTCATGTTTTATTTATCCTGATTAATTACATCCACAACCACCACCCGTTTTCCCTGCATTTGCACCTGACGCCGCTTCGCGGTAAGATTCAAAGTTCAGCTCATTCTTTTCAACCTTACGGTTGCCCAATACCATTTCCGAATCATTGAGCCGGCTTTTCTGGTACTCCTTTAAATGCACACACGATGTAGCCGTTATTATCAGCGCTACACCTGCTGTTCCGTTTATCAATCGTTTTATCATAATAGGGGCTATTTAATGTCTATATTTTTTGAAGTATAAAGCTTATCGTCATCATCGATAATAATAGCTTCGATGTTTTTCATTTGGTTGATCAAATCAAGCCCAGCGTTTATGCCCATAATAGTTACAGGCGTTGCCATTGCATCAGCAAGTTCGGCGTTGGTAGTAATTATGGTTACGCTTTTAATGCCCCTTATCGGCAAGCCAGTATGCGGATCAATAGTGTGTGAGTATTTCTTACCATCAATCACTACAAATTTTTCATAATTGCCTGATGTTGCCGCGGCCATATCACTAATATTCAAGTATGAAAATGCTTCGTGTGCTGCATTTGGGTTGGCTATGGCTATGGTCCATTCTTTGCCATCCGGTCGCAGTCCCCAGGTTGTTAAATCTCCTGATGCGTTAACCACACCGCTTTCTACTCTCTGTGATTTCATTACTTGTTTGGCGCGCTCGGCGGCGTAGCCCTTACCTATGCCTCCAAAGCCAATGCGCATACCTTTTGCGCGTAAATACACGGTGCATTTATCCTCGTCGAGCTCGATGTTCTTGTAGTTTATCAACCTCACCATGTTTTTGGCCGTTTCTTTGTCCGGTAATTGGGTCATCTGCTGGTCGAAGTTCCATAAACGTTTATCTATCGAACCATAACTAATATCAAATGCGCCCTGGGTTAAAGCCGATATCCTGAGCGAGCGTTGTATCAGGTTAAACGTTTCCCGACTAACCTCAACAGGTTTTATACCCGCATTTAAGTTTACCCGGTTGGTTTCGCTATCATCGCTGAAGGTGGTAAGCAGCTTCTCAATGCGTTGTATCTCGGCAACCCCGGCATCAATTTTTTCATTTGCCCACTGCTCATCGTCAGCAACTACGCTTAGTTCAAAGCGGTTACCCATTAATTTACAAGTTCTTTTAAAAATGGTTTTAGCTTCTGTCATTCAAATAAACCTGATCCAAATCTTCAAATCCATCTCCCAATAAAAAACAATGTATAGATGGATGGGCCTTTTTTGTCGATTAGTAATGTATAATCCATCCTTAACACAATGTTAACTTAACATTCTGTAGCTAGCATGAAATTTCACCATTTAACATATCTTTAACATATCGGCATTCAAAATGCTTCTGTCTACGAATCTGCACCACCGTTTATCATATCAGATACAATCCCTTGGCTATCTTTTCGTTCAGCTAGTAAAACGCCCACTATATGAACAACAATAAAAGCGATGATGAGGTACATGGTAAAAGCGTGTATCTGCCTGAAAGCATGAATTGATTTAAGCAAAGGCACATCATCCTCAAAAGCCAGGCACAAACCGGTTATGGACATTGTTATCAGCATCAGGTAAAAAATAGCGTAAATGCTTTTAATCCAAAACTCGTGTTTGGTAAGCTCACGGTGTTTTTTTGTAGTTTGATATTGATGATAGGCGCTTTTTAGTTTGCGGATAAACTTCTGGTCGGCTAATTGGAAGAACTCCAGCAGCAGCCTGAAAAGTAATAACGCGGCTAATGTGTAGCCAAAGTAAGTATGTAGCATCCAAACTTTATCGCTCAACTCATGTGCAACAGATCGAGCCTGACCATCAGTCACCGTTACCCCGGATTGCGCCAAATTAGCTTTAATAGCTACGGCATTCTTTTTGGTTTTTAACAGAGTTGAAGTTAAAAGTACTGTTAGTAATGATCCTGTTATAACAATAGCATTGAGCCAATGCCACAAGCGTATAGATGGTGAATGTTTTTTTATTTCCTGCGGATGCTGAACGCCCCGGCGTTTTGGTTCAATGATTGTCATAAATTAGATCTGTTCTATCTGTGTTTTTTTAAGATCCTGCACTCCCCAGCCACAAGCCAACGGCAAAAACTATTCCGCCGCCAACAATAACTTGTAATATGGTGGAGTACAAAGGCGTTTTCATGAATTTGTAACGTATTAAAGCTATTGCAAATAGCTCACATATAACTACAATGTATGCAAAGTGCAATGCCCGGTGTAAATTGGGTATAAGGAAAGGCAATGTATGTAGCATCCCGCCCAATGCGGTGGCAAATGCCGTAATTGCGCCACGCGTTATTGGGCTACCGCGGCCGGTAACTTTACCATCATCAGATAACGCTTCGGCCAGGCCCATGCTAATACCCGCGCCCAGCGAAGCTGCTAAACCAACATAAAAAGCTTTTATAGGTTGCCCGGTTAAACCGGCGGTTGCAAAAATAGGAGCAAGGGTTGATACTGAGCCATCCATTAACCCCAGTAAACCAGGTTGTATTTTTTGAATGACAAATTTAGCCTCTGATTTTTCAGACATAGAATGGGAGGGGGTTACTATCAGTAATTGCTGTTAAGCTTAAAGATAGACTTAAAGTTTGTAGTAAAACTGAAGCGTAGGCAAAATAAATTATTACGCCGGTTTTAATAAAACGCCATTTTTTAATTGCTAAAAGCTTTTTAAGCATAGGTTAAAAATAAAGTGAAAAATAAATTTTAAAATATGTGCACGAACACGCAAAACTATTTTATATATTTGATTTAAAGGTACTTTAGATTGTAAATCAATATAATAGTATTTTAACTGACCTAATCTTTCTTGCGTACCCGAACACATTATTCACTATTTATTTACCAAACTAATTTCTTATGAAAAAACTATCCTTGTTCTTGGTGTCTGCAGCGCTGCTTGCTGGCTGCAACAAATCTGTTGTCAAACCAACTTCAACAACCCTTAGCTCAACCGGGAATGTAAAAAATTCTCTTACCGGGCCCGGTACTAATTATTACGTTAATGCTTCAACCGGGAGTGATTCAAACACGGGACTTTCCACATCCGTACCGTTGAAGACTATTCAGGCGGCTTTAAACAAAACTACCGCGGGGGCAGCTGCAACTATTAATGTATTGCCGGGTACTTATTATGAACGGATAACATTTCCAAATTCGGGGGCATCATCTGCTTCGCCAATAACTGTAATTAACGATGGCGGTACTGTTATTATAGATGGAAGTACAACCAATACCGGCACCAACACCAATATGATAACTGTAGCAAGCAAAAGTTACATTGCTATTAATGGTATCACCATTCAAAATAATATTATGGCGTATGCAAATGGTATTGCTGTTACAGGATCGGGTACCAATGTAGACATAAGTAATTGTACCGTAGATAATGTTGGCTGGTCAACCAGCCTGACAGCAGTTCCATCGTCATCAAACAATGCGCATGCAATTTTTGTGGAAGGTACTGGCGCAACAGGTGCATTAGCCTATAACAATGTATACGTTGGCTACAATACTATTTACGACTGCGCCACCGGTTACAGTGAGGCCCTGACCATGGCGGGCAATGTGAGCAATTTTTTAATAGAGCACAATGTTGTACATGATATCCCCAATATTGGTATTGATATGTCGGGCCATTACAGTTATACCGGTGCACCTGATAGCGTAAATTATGCAAGAGGCGGAAACGTAAATTATAATACCGTATACAACTGTGTATCACAAGTTGCAACTTCAGGTGGTATTTATGTAGATGGCGGCTCGTATATTAATATACAAGGTAATACCAGCTATGCTAATGGCGCGGGTATTACCATAGGCTGCGAAAACAACGGTTACACCGCTACTGAAATTAATGTGCGTGATAACTTTATCTACAATAACGTAACCGCCGGTATTATATACGGTTCAAACCAGGCAAGCAGTAAGGTTACTTATTCAACATTATCCGGCAATACATTTTATGATAACTTTTCTCAAGGGGGTTACGGAGGCGAGGTGGAGTACCAAAATACCGATCACTTAAATGTGTTTGATAACATCATTCAATCGCGCAGCAATGTAGTGGTTATCGCTTTATCAGGTTACACTTCAACAAACCTGACCATGGATTATGATGACTATTACACTTTAAGCGCATCATCAGGCACCATCACGTTTGACTTTGGCACTGCAGGTGGCTGGTATTCATTCGCGAATTTCCAGGCGCAAACAGTGATTCCCAATGCAGAAGCACATGGTCTTTACAACATTCCGGGTTTTGTAACCGCCAGCTTACCAACACCAAATCTACACTTAAGTAGTACATCAGTTTGTATAAATGCAGGGTTGCCGGGTTACGTAGCAGCAACAGGCGAACTTGATATTGACGGACAAGCACGCGTTCAAAATTCAAGGGTTGATATTGGTGCCGATGAAACATCGTACTAAAACAACACCCTTCTGATCCTACATCTATGATTAAAGCCTTACTATTAATTTAGTAAGGCTTTTTTAATGAAGAATAGCACAAATATGCAACCTATTTAGAAATATGATCGGCCACCTTTTTTACTTTATCTTTAGAAACACCGGTTTTCCCGCTGATAAATCTTGATACCAGGTTTTTAAATTCGTCTTTCAATTTATGCGATATAGAGTTACGTACTTCGTTACCGCTTTCAGTTAAATATAAATAGGCAAGCGCACCTGCGCCTGCAGCCGTTACCACTGAAGCTACAGCAATAAGGCCTGTGTTTTTCTGTGTTACAAATGGATTTTTCATATCAGTTTAACAAGTTATTTTTATTAAGGTTTAATTTTTGGGTAAATAGCTTATTATTCTCATGCTACAGCAGCGTCCCGTTTGTAGGATCGTGCAATAATTTTCGCCCTCTTTCCGGCTTGCCGGAGAGAGGGTCGAACAGCGCAGCGCATTCGGGGTGAGTCAACTATGCGCCAAGCGTTTGCGCCAATGGCGCTCGTATAATTACTCACCCGGTCTTTGCTTCGCTCGACCACCCTCTCTATCGCTGCGCGACAAAGAGGGTAAAAGCATTAAAAAATATTCCATAATTGCACTTATTGCAAACGAGCGCAATTATGGTATTTAAAACAGTTGGATAATACTATCTTAGTGAAATAATGTATGAACCTCGCTGTTCGAAGTCTATGACTTCGAACCAATAAGACTGTAGTTTGCAACTACAGTATCACCCCATCATACGCCTAAAAGTCAAATTCACCCTCGGCAAAATAATCTTCTTGCTTTTTGGCAACGAATGCAGCCAATTGGTTTGTGTTGCACCCTTCATAATAAGCAGACTGCCGTTTTCCAACAATACGGAGTGGCTCTCCTTAGTTACCCGATGTTTCAGGCTGAACTTTCGCTCCGCGCCAAAACTTAATGAAGCAATAGCCGAATCTTTCCCGAGCGATTTTTCATCATCGCTATGCCAGGCCATGCCTTCGTTGCCGTCATGGTACAAATTCAGCAGGCAGGAGTTGAATGATTCGCCGGTTATGTGTTCTGTTAGGTTTTTGAGCTCCAATAATTCCGGTGTCCAGCTTAGTGCTTGTTTTGTTGTTCCCGAATATTTATAGGAGTAACCATCATCGCCGTACCATGCCACTTTTCGCTTGGTTATGATGTGCCTGCCGAAAATTATCGCCTCATCATTTTTCCATTCAATAGTTTCGAGCAAGTTTTCGAGATAGGTGTCTGCATCACCTTTATCCATCACTTTACCATAATATATTACCAGGCCATCGTTGTTAATTATCTCCATAGCACAAAAGTAGAACAGTAATCCTTGTGTAAAAACCCGGTTCTTGCGGTAAAATTGGCTTTAAGTTAAATTATTAAGTTTAATCTTTGCCGAAACATTGTAAGGCCAATAGCCTTAGGTATTTATAACATGAAACAAAGAATCCCCCTTATTATACTCATTTGGCTTATAGCCGACGTTTATTTTTTTCACGCTGTTAAAATCCTGACTGATAATTCTGCCATTGCCACCTGGATTTACTGGATGATAGATGTATTGCTGATTGGCGGCATCATGCTCTTTATGTTTATACGCAGCATAGGCCGCAACCCTGCGATTATATCCATATTGATGGCAGGGTTGCTACTATCGGCTGTACCGAAAATTTTGGCACTCCCGGTTTTACTGGTCGAGGATATTGCCCGCCTATTCCTCAACTTCCCGCCAAGGCAGTTTTGGGTGAGCGCGCTGGCTGCCGTTGTAGCAGCAATTCCGTTCTTCAGTTTGTTGTACGGGATGATCGGCGGGCGACACAATTACAAGGTGCACAGGATTACCTTGCCATTCGCTGATTTGCCGGAGGCTTTCGATGGCTTTACTATAACACAGTTATCGGATATTCATTCTGGTAGCTTCAGCAGCAAAAAAGGCGTCGAAAAAGGTATTAGCCTGGTAAACGCCCAAAACAGCGACCTCTTGTTGTTCACCGGCGACTTGGTGAATAACCTGGCTTCAGAAATGGATCCCTGGATAGAATCTTTCGCTAAACTGAAAGCCAAAGTGGGCAAATACTCGGTATTAGGCAACCACGACTACGGCAGCTATTCCAAATGGCCTTCAAAAAAGGATGAAGCAGATAACCTCGCCCGCCTTAAAGAGGTTCATAAAGAGATTGGCTTTAAATTATTGCTTAACCAATCGGTACAAATTGAAAAAGACAGCGAAAAGATAGCCCTGATAGGGGTAGAGAATTGGGGTAAAGGCGGTTTCCAAAAATATGGCGACCTTACCAAAGCCACCGCCAATGTTGATGACAGTGAGTTCAAGATCCTGATGTCGCACGACCCATCGCACTGGGAAGCAAAAACTTTAGAGCATGAAAAGCATATCAATTTGGCGCTTGCGGGTCATACGCATGGAATGCAATTTGGTATCGAGCTATTTGGTTTTAAATGGAGCCCTGTGAAATATGTTTATGAGCAATGGGCAGGCCTGTATAAACGCGGCGAAAAATATTTGTACGTTAACCGTGGCTTTGGTTTCATCGGCTTTAAAGGTAGGGTAGGTATATGGCCCGAGATTACGGTGATCACCCTGAAAAGTATTTAATAATACTGATGATTTTTGTTTATGAAACATCGTAAACATTTTTAACTTTGTGGCATAATACTACTATACAGCATATGAAAAAAGCAGGTTTATCTATAATGGTAATAACAGCAATTGCCATGATCGTGTTTACTATCATGTTTTATCACCCTATAACTGATAATGCAGTTGATTCAGGAGGTTTTTGGGCATATATGTATGGTGCTGTATCTGTGCCATGGCCTACTTATAGCGCAGGTGTAGTATTTTTAATGGGTCTTACCCTTTATATGTCATCATGGGAGCAAAAAGCTCGCCGTTATAACTAATCATCTACCGGTTCAAATTAAAACAATATAAAGAATTTTAAATGCCGCACATTGTGCGGCATTTTTTGTTTTTATACTATTTTGTAGCTGTCTTTTTAGGGATAAGCTTCAGTAACAATCTGCAAACAATAGCTGTTAATTTGGCTTATATACTTACATTTAGTTGTTTACGGCCGGTTCATAAATCATTCTTAGCAGCAAGGCAACCGACATGTACTATAAAAACGTACTTATATAAAAAAATATATGCCTTCTATAACCGCAGTCTCTAAAATTGAACTACCCTATAAAATATCTCAGCAGGAAGTAAAAGAACAGGCCCAGCTAATGTTCTCGGCTAATTTCCCGCAAACCAATAGGTTGATATTCGCTTTTGATAATACTGAGATCAAAACGCGTAATTTTTGCAAACCGCTTTCCTACTATACCAGCACCACTACCTTTGAGGAGCGTAATCTTGAATATATCAATACCGCGTTAGAATATTCGGTACAGGCTGTGGAGGATGTGATCAAAAAGGCAGGTATCAATAAAGAAGATATTACCGACATTATTTTCCTCTCAACCAGTGGACTGGCAACGCCAAGTTTAGATGCATTGATCATCAACAAAATGAGACTTAACCCCAACATCCGCCGTATGCCGATATGGGGCTTGGGCTGTGCTGGTGGCGTATCAGGCATGGCAAAGGCCAATGCTTTCGCGCAAGCAAACCCTGATGCAGTGGTGCTGTTAGTAGCAGTTGAACTATGCTCGCTTACATTAATTAAAAGCGATTACAGCAAAAGTAATTTCATAGGATCGAGCTTGTTTTCGGATGGTATAGCCGCTTGTATTATCAAAGGCGATAATCACGGTACCGATAATGCGATAACTTATTTTGATGCCAGCAGCAAGTTGTATTATGATTCGCTGGATGTGATGGGCTGGGAGTTCCAGGATACGGGTTTTAAGGTTCTATTTTCTAAAGATATTCCAACCTTTATCAATGAACATGTGTTGGAGGATATTACCCTTTTCCTGCAAAAACATTCTCTGCAATTAAGCGACATCAAAAATTTCATCTTTCATCCCGGAGGTAAAAAAGTATTGGATGCTTATGCCGATGCTTTGCCTATTGACGGCGATTTTTTAAAGAAAACCCGCGAAGTGATGAACGATAACGGCAACATGTCGAGTGTTACTGTCCTATATGTACTGGAAAAATTCATGGAGCAGGGATTTGAAGATGGTTATGGATTGATGATGGCCATGGGGCCAGGTTTTTCGAGCGAGATGGTTTTATTAAAGATGAATAACAATAATTTATAACAACAAATTGTCATTCTGAACGAAGTGAAGAATCTTCTTTGCCAAGCATAACCGCTTGCAAATTGTAGAAGATTTCTCCCTCCGGTTGAAATGACACTAAAATAAAGCTATGTATTTCGCCATCTTCATTCTATTTGTCATTATCCAGCGTTTATCAGAGCTGTACATCGCCCGTGGCAACGAAAAATGGTTGCGCTCCCAGGGGGCAATAGAGTACGGCAAAGAGCATTATCCATTTATTGTAGCGCTGCATACCTTGTTTATCATCTCCATCATTGTAGAATATGTATTACGTGGCAACACGCCTATTGATTTTGTATTCCTGATACTATTCGTATTGCTGCTGTTGTTCAAGTTCTGGGCGCTATCCTCATTAGGTAAATACTGGAACACCAAAATATTCCGTGTCCCCGGTACTGGTCCGGTAAAAAAAGGACCTTACAAACTATTTAAGCATCCCAATTATTTTATTGTGATTTGCGAGATAGCTATTATCCCGATGGTGTTTCACTTATACTATACCGCTATCATTTTTACGGTATTAAATGCGATAATGCTTACGGTAAGAATCAGGGTTGAGAATAAAGTTTGGGCCAAATAAAAAGAGGCTTGGTTCTTAAACCAAGCCTCTTTTTAACCCTTGTCATTCTGAACGGAGTGAAGAATCTATCGATAGGCTCACCGCATGGTTATTAGCGGATAGATTCTTCGTTCCTCAGAATGACAAAGGAATATTACTTCAACGCGCTTTTATAAAATACTTCCGCATCGGACTTAAGCTTCTCATCGGTATCTTTACTTACATAAACCATGTGGCCGGCTTTGTAGTAATTAGTGGTGATGTTACCACGTAAATCCGGGCGTAAGCCCATGTGGCTGATCACATATTCCGCATTATAAAGCGGGGTGGCCAAGTCATAATAACCACAAATCATATTCACTTTTAAATGCGGGTTTTGGGTCATGGCGCTGCGCAGCGTTTCAGATACATCAAGGTACGCGTTCTCGGTATTTTTATAACTCCATGGCCATACGTTGGTTAACGCTTCGTAGGGGATGTCATTCCTGTAGTTCAAATCTTTACGTACATAGGCATTAAATGCGCTTACAAATAGGCCGCTCAGGTTGGCATCGCTTGGGTCGTACGATGGATTTTCACCCGCGTCATCAATATCTTCACCACTAAAACGGCTGTCGTAACGGCCTACTATCTTACCTTCATCGCGCAATACTTCCTTAAAAAATCGGGAATCGGTAATGCGCTCATTAGCTTTCCTGATGTAATCTTTAGGTATACCGGTAAAATAATTCAGGGAGTCAATTACCAAATTCGTCAAATCAGCAGGAGCCTGATCGCCTAAACTTAAAAAGCGAGAGTACGTGCCATTGGCAAATATTTCTGATTTTTTGGTAAGATCAGCAGGGGTAAGGTTTTCCAGTTCAGGAGTTAATTTATGATAATAGGAAGCTGTATTGGCATAAGTTGGTAAAAAGTAAATGTATGGCATTTCGTTACCGTTCTTAAAATCAATCAGCTGGAAATTCAGTACTGATGATATTAAGGTGATACCATTTAAATAGATATTATAACGGTCAGCTAAATAACCTGAAAGACCTGCGGCGCGGGTTGTACCATAACTTTCACCGGCGATAAACTTAGGGCTTGCCCAACGTTCATCCTTGGTAATATACAGCCTGATGAAATCGCCAACAGATGCCAGATCCTCGTTATAACCATGAAACTGGTTTACATCAACACCCTTATACGCACGACTGTAACCGGTTGATATTGGGTCTATAAATACCAAATCGGTAAAGGCAAGCCAGGTATTTGGGTTTTCGCCATATTCATAAGGTGCTCCGGGAGCATCGCCCTTATCATTGGCAAATTTTACCCTAACCGGCGATATACCGCCCATGTGCAGCCATATAGATGCCGAACCAGGGCCACCGTTAAATACAAATGTTACAGGGCGTTTCTCTTTGGTTTGCCCGCTGTTGGTTGCGGTGTAGGCTACGTAAAATATTTTGGCTAGCAGTTTATTATCATCCTTATCATGCATAGGCATATAGCCCGCTGTGGCTTTGTAGGTGATGGTTTTGCCATCAACCGTAACCTGGTGATAAGTAACTACAGGTTTACCGGGTATGGTATCCCTTTTTTCGATGGTGGAGTCTTGTACAGTTACCTGTATGCTGCGTTTGTTTTGCGCCTGGGTGAACAACGATGCAGCTAAAACTAATGTTAAAGTTGTACTGATAAGTTTCATGAAGAGGTTTTAAAATGAATAGACCAAAATAAGGTTTTATTCTGAATTAAAACAGGGCGGTGATAATTATGCTACGATAGAAAGCGGGCTGCTAATCGTTTTTTCAGAATCGGCTACAATTATGCGGATCTTTTCGTCAAGCTCGTTAATGGTGAGGTTCATCATATCAAAATAGTCAAACTCTAATTCTTCTATCTTCATTAAGTGCATGAAACCTAGTAGCGAAGCTACGGGGCGGCGCAATTCGTGCGATTGTATAATGGCTATACGCGTTAGCGCTTCATTTTGAATATGGATTTGCTTCTCCTGCTGCTTGCGTCTGCTTATATCGGCCGAGTTTAACGCTACGCCAATGATCTCGTCATGGTTGTTTTTAATGGGTACCAGTTTTATTTCGCGCCAGCATTCAAACCGGGTTCCGGGTCGTATTAAAAGATCGTGCTTGATGGTTTTGCCTTTAAAAGCAATGTCGAAATATTTAGCGAAATGTTTTTTATTTTTGGGATCGACATAGTTTAGTATCCTATCGCCAACGGTGACTTCGTATTGATAAATGCTTCTGATATAGAATGATGCAGGCTTGTTAAAAGCTAATACTTCTAAATTTTTACCAACTAAAACGTGCACATCTGATGAACTGTCAAAGGCTGCTTTTAATTTAATCTCCGAATCTTCAATTGCTTTTTTATTGTACTCCTGCTGTTCATTTTGCTGGGCCATAACCTGCAAGCTCCAGTTAAGTTCAAGCAGGTTTATTACTTGTTTTGACAGCACCATGAGCGATTTTTGCTGGTGCGCATCCAATCCACGTGCTTCAAAGTCCATTACGCATAAGGTCCCAACATTAAGGCCATCTTTGGTTGTTAACGGGGCACCTGCATAAAAGCGGATGTTTGGGTCGCCGGTAACTAAGGGATTATTAGCAAAGCGATCATCAGCTTTGGTATCGCCAACTATTGAAATACCTTGCTCTTCAATAGCAAATTGGCAAAATGATATTTCTTTTGAAGTGCTAAATATATTTATACCTGTAGTGGCTTTAAACCATTGCGTATCCTCATCTAATAAAGTTATAAGTGCGGCAGGTGTGTTGCATATTTGAGCCGCCAGCTCCACTATATCATTTAAATCCTGCGTGATGGCAGGATCAAGTTCCAGTTCTTTAAAACGTTTAACAGCCTCCAGGCGGTGAAGTTCCCGATCCATTAGCACATTATAGAGTAAGCGGTTAAACGTTGTCCCATTTTAGTAGTAAATGACATACCTAAATACACTACGATATTTTTTGCAGGTCGATTTTTATTTTTTTAATATTTTCATTCCAGTAAACGTAAATATCCATTTATTAGTTGTTGTTTTTCAAACAAAAACAAAAAATTTATTTAAAATTAACTTATGGGTAACCTGGGTTAATTAATGAATAATTATTGTAGTTAATAATCTCATTACATCTTAAAAATATATGTCGTTTTTTTTTGAATTAACACTACATTAGTATTTATTCGATTGTGATAATGAAGGACGAAAAACCATTGCCGCTAAGCCGGATGGCTACCATCAATAAACCATCCTTCTGGATTTTTATACTGGCATGCCTGGGGCTTTATGTAGCCAACAAGATGATAGCCTCCGATACCCTTGACAGCACATTTGTGGAACCACATGATATGCTGATAATGGGTGCAGCCTTCACCGGTTTAGTGTTCAATATTCTAACAATATCGTTAACCAATAAAGTTGTAACGCGTACTCTCACGGTGATATGCTATTTTTTTGAGGCTATCAGCATCGTAGCATTATGCTTTTTGGTGTTTAGTAGATAATAAAAGCCTAAATTACTTTGGCTGAGTAAACGCTTTGCACTTTATCCCGCAGGTTATATCCCGAAGCCATTACCTCGGCATAAGCTCCCGCTGTACGTATAGCTATTAAATCACCACGGAAAGATTCAGGAAGGTCAACATCCTTACGGAAACAATCGGTGCTTTCGCAAATTGGGCCAACCACATCATATTTTATGCTTTGTCCTGATTCTCTGCTCAGATTTTCAATATCATGATAAGCCTGGTACAACATAGGGCGGATGAGCTCCGTCATGCCTGCATCTAAGATCAGAAAATTCTTTTTTTGTCCGTTTTTAACGTATAATACCCTTGAAATCAATGATCCGCTTTGAGCAACCATCGCACGGCCCAACTCAAAGTGCACTTCCTGACCAGGTTTTACATTTAAAAAGTTCTTAAACACTTCAAAATAGCTTTCAAAATCAGCCATTCCATTAGTGTCGGGGTTATGATAATCTACGCCTAAGCCGCCGCCAGTATTTAATACTTTAACCGGGAAACCGTGGTCTTCAAACCAATCCTGCATTTCGTTTATGCGGGTACAAAGGCTTTTATAAACCTCCATATCCGTTATTTGCGAACCGATGTGGAAATGTATACCTAAGAATTGGAGGCTAGTACATTCGCGTAATGCATTAGCCACATCAGGTAATTGCCAAATGTTTACGCCAAATTTATTCTCATCCAACCCAGTGGTAATAAAATGGTGGGTATGCGCGTCAACATTTGGGTTAATGCGGATGGCTACATTAGCTTTTTTGTTTTTGGCTTTCGCCAGATCGTTTATAATGTGTAATTCTTGTACCGACTCTACATTAAAACAAAAAATATCAGCATCCAAAGCGAAGTTTATCTCTTTGTCTGATTTGCCAACCCCAGCAAAAACTACTTTGCCTTTATCAAAGCCATGTTCAATAGCAGCCTTAACTTCGTTACCACTCACACAATCGGCACCTACACCAAAAGACTGGATCATATCCAGCACCTTTGGGTTAAAGTTAGCCTTCATGGCATAATGCACGTGGAAGCCGTACTTAGCCGAAGCATTGGTACAGGCTTCTAAGGTTTGCCTTAAAACACCCATATCATAATAGTAGAATGGGGTTTCTAAGTCTTTGAATTTATTTGTTATGTCGGAATTGAACATGATCTAGCTCTTAAAGCGTCATTGCGAGCGATAGCGTGGCAATCCCCAACTTATAGAGTAGCTCTTCAAGTCGGGGATTGCTTCGTACCTCGCAATGACGCGTGGTAATGGTATTTAGTGATCCCGCAGGAAAAAATATTATTAGAACAACCTGTTATGCAGGCTTCTTAAAGCCTCAGTCTTTTCTTCAGTTTTTATCAATATAGATAAGTTGTGATCGCTGCCTCCGTATGATATCATACGCAGAGGGATATGTTTAACCGCCTCTAAAACTTTAGCGGCATAGCCATGCTTTTCGACACCAAAATCGCCAACTACGCAAATAATCGTTTGGTTCTCATCAACCTCAACACTACCAAAGGCGTTAAGCTCTTTTTTGATCTCGGTTAAGTAAGTAGTATCGTCAATAGTTAATGATACCGCTACTTCCGAAGTGGTGATCATATCGATAGAGGTTTTATAACGCTCAAAAACCTCGAACAGCTTGCGCAAAAAGCCATGCGCTAGCAGCATACGACTTGATTGTATCTTTATTGCAGTGATGCCATCCTTAGCGGCGATAGATTTAATCTTATCCTTTTCGCTATCGTTAGTTATTAATGTGCCAGCAGCCTGCGGATCCATTGTATTTAACAGGCGAACGGGGATTTTATATTTTTGTGCCGGGAAAACGCTCTGCGGATGCAAGATCTTCGCGCCGAAATAAGCCAGCTCGGCAGCTTCATCAAATGATAACTGGGCGATAGGTTTGGTGCCTTTAACAATCCTCGGATCGTTATTGTGCATACCATCAATATCAGTCCAGATCTGTACCTCCTCACTGCGGATGCCGGCACCAATTAATGACGCGGTATAATCGCTGCCACCACGGCGCAGGTTGTCAATTTCACCAAAAACGTTGCGGCAAATATATCCCTGGGTAATAAACAGGTTGTTATCAGGATGTTTTTCCAATAATGGAGTAAGCTTTTCGGTGATATAATCAACCACTGGTTCGCTGTCCTCATCTGTTTTCATAAAATCAAGCGCCGGTAATAATACCGATGGTACGCCGATCTGTTTTAAATAAACATGATAGAGAGTAGTTGATAATAATTCGCCTTGCGCTAAAATGATCTTATCTTCAATTGTAGTAAACAGATCGTTAGCTAAGTTGCTTAACAAGCCAAAATGATAATCGATTACTTCCTTGCCCTGCGCTAAAAACTCGGGCTTGGTTAAAAGTTCCTTAATAAAAATTTCGTACTTATCCTTCAGCGTCTTTATCAATTCGATGGCCCTGGTCTTGTCACCGGCCAGGTAAGCCTGGCCAATTTCCACTAAATTGTTTGTTGTTCCGGATACTGCCGACAATACCACGATCTGCCTCTCGGTTGGATCGATGATGTCCAACAGTTTCGTCATCCTTTCAGGACTGCCTACTGATGTTCCACCAAATTTTAAAACTTTCATTTTTGTTAATTTATACCATAATGTGTTGATATTCTCATACCAATTTTGCGGCGCTAAAAATAGGATTTTTAAAGAGTTATCGGTAATATTATCGAAATAAAAATGATGATTAACTCAAATAAACGCAATTTTTCATATAGTGATCTTAAGTTGGGTCTAATAGAACGTTTTGATCTGACGTGATGTATTGCCCCTACAGGGCAAAGAATTTGAATTAATATTTCGGGTTACCGACATTATGCTCCTACGGAGCACTAAGTGAGGTGCAAATAATCCCGTAGGGATTAAATGTCGGTAGAAATGGTTTGGGCAAATCCTGCAGCGATTAAATGTTGATAAAAATGGGAATATTTTTTCACCCTCTTTCCGCCGCAGGCGAAGAGAGGGTCGAACAGCGCAGCGCATTCGGGGTGAGTCAACTGTGCGCCGGGCATTTGCGTTAATGTCGTTCGTATAGTTGACTCACCCGGTCTTTGCTTCGCTCGACCACCCTCTCTCCGGCAAGCCGGAAAGAGGGTGAAAAGAAATGGTTTAGATGAATCCTGTAGGGATTAAATGTTGGTAGAAGAAATATTTAAATAATAATTTTCGTGCCGTAGGTACGACAACCTCAACGGGAGTCCAATTGTCAACAAGGCATCACTTTTCTATACGATGTGATAGTGCGTCGCGTTTTTTACGTTTATATATTTGACCGATAAAAATCACATCGTCTTTAACATCCATGAAAAAAATAGCTCTTTTATTGTTTCTGTCATTTAGTATTCGCTTAAGCGCATACGCATATAGCAATATCAAACCCAATCATCCAACAAAACCGCATTTAGATACTGCTACGTTCGCTACCGGTTGCTTTTGGTGTACCGAAGCAAAGTTTCAGCAATTGCGTGGTGTAGTAAAAGTTGTATCAGGTTTCTCGGGCGGGCATGTGGCTAACCCAAGCTATGAGCAGGTTTGTACAGGTACCACCGGCCATGCCGAGGCCTGCAACATTATTTATGATACTGCCAAAATATCATTTGAACTATTACTGCAAGCTTTTTTTGTATCCCATGATCCTACACAACTAAACAGGCAAGGTAATGATGTGGGTACACAATATCGCTCCGCTATATTTTATCACGGGGCCATACAAAAACAAAAAGCCAATTATTACATTGCTAAACTAAACGCGGTAAAAGCTTATAAAAAGCCAATTGTTACTCAGGTTGTACCTTATACAGCGTTTTATAAGGCAGAGGATTATCATCAAAATTATTTTAACAATAACTCCCGCCAACCGTATTGCGAAAATGTGATACAACCCGAATTGGATAAATTTAGAGCCGCATTTAAAGACAAACTAAAATAAATGAGATCAGCACTAATTATCATTGGCATTTTCATCAGTGCAATTACGCTGGCAAATGCGCAGCAACTTAAATCAGATAAAGGGCATGCCAACAACCCGTATTATTCTAATACAGACACCAAACCACTAAAGGTGACTGATGCGCAATGGAAAAAGATATTGCCACCCGATTTGTACGCCGTAGCGAGAAAACAAGATACAGAAAAGCCTTTCACCGGTAAATATTGGAACAGTAATGCAAAGGGTACTTACTATTGCGCGGTTTGCGGCAATGAACTATTCCGATCGGATGCTAAGTTTGCCAGTACCTGCGGTTGGCCCAGCTTTTTTGAGCCGGTTAGAAAAGGAAGCGTGATATACCGGGAAGATGATTCGTATGGTATGAAACGTACTGAAGTAATATGCGCCAGGTGCGGATCGCATTTAGGCCATATATTTAATGATGGGCCACCGCCGACCTACAAACGCTTTTGTATGAATTCTATATCATTGGATTTCGCGCCGGATAAATTGTAATAATTGGCAGTTTCAAGGCTTAGTTAAGGAGCTTGTGTTTAGTCGCTTATACGTCATGATTTGCAATAATTAGTGTATTTGGAATATTATACCTAACTTGCGCGCTTTAATAAACAATATAATGCAAAAAGAAGGAACAGTAAAATTTTTTAATGAAACAAAAGGATTCGGATTTATCACACCTAATGCAGGTGGTCAGGATGTATTTGTTCATTCTACAGGCCTAATCGACGAAATTCGTGAAAACGATAAAGTTGAATTCGAAGTTGAAAACGGAAGAAAAGGCTTGAACGCGGTAAATGTAAAGGTTATTTAATTATAATATAATCATCAATCGTACAGCATCCACTCATCAGAGTGGGTGCTTTTTTTTTGTATTATACTTTCTTTTTTTTGCAATTAGTTTAAACTTAAAACGTTAAATAGTGTTGTTTATTTATTCATCTACTAAAAGAAAACGAATATGAAAGATCAAACAAAGATTATAGCAGCACTTTTAGTTGGTGCTGCAGCAGGCGCTGCACTGGGTTTATTATTAGCACCAGATAGCGGAGCAAGTACCCGGGACGGTATAGCTGAATACATTAATGATTTAATAGAATCAGCAAAAGATAAGGCGCAAACAACAGCCAGCGGCGTTAAAGATTATAGCAATAACGTTTATAACACTGCCAAAACAAAAATTAATGACTTAGTTGGCGATGATGTAATCGGCAATATAAAATCAAAAGCAAGTGATGTTGCCGATCAGGCCAAAGCATACGGCGAAGACGCCCTTAACAATGTTAAAGCAAAGGCAAAAAGTAATCTGGATGATTTGAACACCATTGTTCATAACTAATTGAATCAGCTTTTATAAAACAAGAAACCCGGCCATAAGCCGGGTTTTTCTGTTTAAATGTTAAATCTTCTATGTCATTCTGAGCGAAGCGAAGAATGACATAAGGCTTTAAAGGGTTGCCCGCTGCCGGGTTACTTACTCACCCATTTATTATTGCTGATGTCGGCATCCATAAAAATACCGTTATCTAAAAATATAGATTGTACAGCTTTGTTGGTTTTTACATGAACCGATATTTGCTTTTGGTTATACTCCCAAACTGCAGGGGTTTGGTGCAGGCTTTCTGTGGTTCCATCGGCATAAGTTACTTTAACATCAAATGGTATGGCAAAGCCACCAATATTTTGTATGGCTAACATATAACCGGTTTTATCTTTACTCACGCTTTGCAGGTTCAGGTCGATATAGTTATTGGTGAAGAACCAGTTATTGAAAAACCAGTTCAGGTTTTTGCCTGAGCCGGCACTCATCGAGTTAAAGTAATCCCATGGAATAGGGTGCTTGCCATGCCAGTTGTTCATGTAAACGTGCAACGCTTTTTTAAAGCCTTCATCGCCCAGCATATCCTTTAAAGCGATATAGCTTAATGATGGTTTTACATAAGCATTATTGCCATAGCCACGGGTTAATTCGCTGGTTGGGGTGATGATCGGCAGGTCTTCGCTGGTTGATGGGTCGAAGATCCATTTTTTCACACGGAAGTTTCTATAAACTTCTTCTGAGGCAGCTTTACCTACCTCGGTATAACCTAAAAATAGTTCAAACGTGGTTGCCCAGCCTTCGTCCATATAGCCGTAACGTGTTTCATTGATACCCATGTAGAAAGGGAAGTAGGTATGCGCCATTTCATGGTCCTGCAAAAGCTCGGCATCGGCCAAATCAGTTTCGTGACTATCGTTCACCATCATCGGGAACTCCATATCTGCAAAACCCTGGAAGGCGGTCATTTTTGGGAAAGGGTAGGGCACGCCCGGTAAGCCATGCGATAAATAATCCAGCGCATGCAATCCCCACTTTACAGCTAAATGAAAGTCTACCGAATTATCAGCAAAGGCAGCCTGCATACTGGCACGGCGATGGGTTGCGTCATCAACCACAACACTCCCCGCATCCCAATCGTAGTGGTCGCTCACACCAACGGCTAAATCGCTGATGTCGTTAGCTGTCCAAATCCAGGTATTCAGATCGTTTTGAGCGGTGATGTTCTTTTTAGCCAAATCATCAGCAGTAGCTATGTGCATTACCGCATCGCTTGTCATTGATTGTTGCAGTCTTTTGGCATACTCCGGCTGTAAAACCTGGTTAGGATTTTGCAAGGTGCCGGTTGCCCAAACAATAAAGTTTTTAGGTACGGTTACCTTTAAGGTATAATCATTAAAGTCGTTATAAAATTCCTGACGATCATTAAACTCCAGCCTGTCCCATCCATTATAATCGTCATAAACAGACACACGCGGGTAAAAGTAACCTATATAAAATGTGGTAGGATCGATCATTCCCTCGCGTTCGCTTTTTAATGATAGCTCATAGTGCCAGGTGATATTTAGTTTTACCGAGTCATGGGGCATTAATGGCTGACCCAGCGCTATAAATTGGTTCGTACCTAAAGCCTTAGCGTTATCCCATTCTTTTTTAGCACCATTTACAAATATGGAATCAACCTGTATGCCCTGGGTTAAATAATCAGGAGTGGTGTTGGCGTAGCGGGTTGCGCCGGGGCGGTGGATGTTTAATATCAGCTTCATGTTAAGCTGTTTTAGCGTATCCGGGCTATTGTTAAAATAAGTTATTTGCTCGGTGCCTTGTACATTACGGTTAGGTGGCAATACCGTTATTGAAATGTTATACCTGCCGGTATTTTGCCAATAGTTTTTTCCGGGTTTTCCGTCTGCGGATCGTGTTCCTTTTTCGTATGCTTTTTTAATATCGCGTGGAAGGTACAAGCTTTGGGCCTGTCCCTGCAATAAAAAACCACAGCATAACATGGATAAAATGAAATACTTCATTGCGTTATAATTATTTATTAAGTCAGTTAAAATTCATCACGAAAATACGCTTAAGCAGTAGTAAAAATGGTAACAAGTATATTACAACTTTCAAAATAGCTTGCGTGGTATTAAATATTTCTTTATTTTTGAGGAGTTATTTTAATAGGGGTATTAAATAACTATATCGGGCCATCTGCTATTAGTAGATGGCCTTCTTTTTTTATATAGCTATTAATCTATAGCTACGTATTCTTTAGATATCAGCATGAATAAATGATCATTATCTATCGATTCATCAAAACATTCCGTAAGCAATTGGCTTGCTTCTTCCATCTTTAATTTCTTGGCTATCATTTTTAACATGCTGCAAGCGCTTATGTTTATGTGCTCCAACAGTTGCAGGTAGGCTATAATATCCATATCCGTAAGTATTGGCAGTTCCTGGGCTTCATCAAGGCAAAAGTTATCCTTAACAATAGATTTTATCGGGTTGCAATTTTTATCGGATGGTGTTTCGTGGATGAGCTCATATATTGCCTCCATCCGTTCAATTTGTCTTTTTATATCGTCCCAAAATTCCTGCATAGCCATCTGCAACGATTCAAATGACGCTACGGCTATCAGGTGACCAAGGTGTTGGTTTAAATAGCACTTTCCAAAATATATGCGATTTAAATTATGTACAAAAACGTGTTTTAACACTTCTGTGTCTAAATAACTCGGGGACTTAGGGGCCATGATGTTGAAGTTTAATATTTGTTAAGCTTTGTATAGCAGATGCGGCTATAGATGTAAGATGCTTAACCTGCTCAAAATTAAAACTAATAATCTGATAATATAGTATGTTTTATTTTTACCTGTTAGCGGTAATATAGGGTACATTTGCAGTAGATAATATACTATATGAAATATAAGTTAGGGGATTTTGTACGCTTTGTTGATGAGAAAATGGAAGGTTTTGTAACCCGCATTATTGATGAGCAAATGATTGGCGTTACAGGTGATGATGATTTTGAGATACCGGTTTTAGCCAGCAAAGTAACCTTTGTACATGGATACGAAAACAATGGTACAAAAAGTTCCACTTCTGATCTAAACATCGCGCAAATACCTGCCGCGGAATTTGTTACTAAAGGAGTTTATTTAGGTTTAGTTAATGATGTAAAGGCAAACTCCGTTATTCATTTTTATTTGATAAACGAAACCTCTTTCCAGCTTTTGGCGGCTTTAACAACCGAAGATCAGCAGAAATATAAAGGTGAGCATGCAGAGATCATCGCGCCAAAAAAAGCGGTAAAAATATACTCGGCGCAATTGGCCGATATGCAGGTATGGCCTAAGTTTATATTTAACATCACCTTTTATACCACGCAAAATATTAAGCCCGAAGCACCGCTATTAATAACCGAAAAGTTAAAAGCTAAGGATTTAGCCGCCTCTAAAAAGAAACTGCCTTTGCTTGATGCGCAGGGCTGGTTAATACAGCTTGATGAACCCGAATTGATTATCGATGCGCAAAAACTAAAGGAAAGTTTTCATAAACCTGCCGAAGAAAAAAAGGAAATTGGCAAGCCAACCGGCGAAGTGGATTTACACATTGAAAAGCTACGCGACGATTACCAGTTTCTGCAAAGCTCCGAAATATTGAATATTCAACTGGCATACTTTAACAAGGCGCTGGATGCGGCCATTGTACACCAATTACCTGATATTACCTTTATCCACGGATCGGGTAACGGTACGTTAAGGCTTGAGTTGCATAAATTATTAAGCAAGAATAATCGGATACAAACCTTTATGGATGCCCGTAAAGAGAAGTTTGGTTATGGTGCTACCAAGGTGATATTAAAGTAGTTGTTACTTATTACGCCATCCGTCAATAGAAACAGTATTGTAAGGCAAAAAGTAATATAGAAGGACCAAATAAGCGCTGTACATCAGCTGTATAAATACACCATCCCATTGCCCAAGCGATGTTGAACCGAAAATTAACGCCAGCATAGTAATTACCCCCAACACGGTGGCAAAACGGGTGAAGAGCCCTAATAATAATAAAATACCAAGCAATAGCTCAACAAAGGGCAGGCCGAAGCTAAATGGTAGTACCAACGCACCGGGGATAAAAGATTTGCCGAAGCTAGTCACCATACCATTGCTGAATTTTGTCAGGATGGGTAATCTTTGTAATCCATGGCCTAAAAAGCTCATGCCTATGGGCAGGCGGGCCAGTAAGTAGGTGGTGCTTTCTCTTGTCATTATACTAATTTACAAAAAAGCATATCATTAAGTTTTATAACGCTGATGATTAACAAGATTGTTGCAGTAGAGCCGGTTTTTCGTTCCGGTTAATTAGCGGATAACCAATTTAATTTATGCAAAACCCAAAGCGTTTATTGTTGTTTGGTTGCTACATAGTATCCGATATTATTATCATATTTGGCACTACTTATTATCAATAATAAACACAATATACAGTACTTATGCAGGAATTAGATCCCGCCATTCTTCAAAAGGCGAACTCATGGCTACAGGGCAGTTATGATGATGATGTTAAAAAACAAGTTCAGAAACTGATTGATGATAAAAATTATACTGAACTAACTGATGCTTTTTACCGCGACCTTGAATTTGGTACCGGTGGATTACGCGGCACCATGGGACCTGGAACAAACCGCATTAATAAATACACCCTTGGTGCGGCTACACAAGGCCTGGCTAATCACCTGAAGAAAAGCTATCCCGGCGAAAAAATTAAAGTAGCCATAGCGCATGATAGCCGTAACAATGCTGATTTATTTTCAAACATTACCGCCGAAGTCTTCTCGGCTAATGATATATATGTTTACTTTTTCGAGGCCCTGCGCCCAACGCCTGAGCTTTCATTCGCTATACGTACTTTGGGCTGTAAAAGCGGGGTAATGCTTACCGCGTCGCACAACCCCAAAGAATACAATGGCTACAAAGCCTATAGTGCCGATGGCGGTCAGTTTGTATCGCCAGAGGACAAGGCTGTAATGGATGAGGTAGCTGCAATTAAAAGTATCGATGAAATAAAGTTCAACAGAGTTGATGCTAACATCGAGATAATAGGGGAGAAGATTGATAACCTATATCTGGATAAGATCACTGAGCTATCAGTATCAAAAGAAGCTATCCATCGCCAAAAAGATCTGAAAATAGTTTACTCGCCTATACACGGAACCGGGATTACTTTAGTGCCGCAGGCATTAAAACGTTTTGGTTTTGAGAATGTGATTTTGGTTGATGAGCAAACTACGCCCGATGGTAATTTCCCAACGGTAGTTTATCCGAACCCTGAAGAAAAAGAAGCCTTAACCCTCGCCATTAAAAAAGCGCAGGAAGTTGATGCCGATTTAGTATTAGCTACAGATCCTGATGCCGACCGTGTGGGTATCGCCGTAAAAAATACTGATAATGAGTTTGTATTGCTTAACGGTAACCAAACCGGTGCTATGCTTATAAATTATTTACTAAGCGCCTGGGAGGAGAAAGGCAAACTTGACGGGAACCAGTACATTGTTAAAACCATTGTAACCACCAACCTTATTGAGGCTATTGCCAACGCTAAGCACGTTAAGTTTTACAATACCCTAACCGGCTTTAAATACATTGGTGAGCTGATGACCAAATTTGAAGGTAAACAAACCTTTATAGGCGGCGGCGAAGAAAGCTATGGTTACCTGATTGGTGAACTGGTAAGGGATAAGGATGCCATAATATCGAGCGCGTTTATTGCGGAGATGACCGCTTACTATAAAGACAAAGGCAGCAGCTTATTTGAAGCGTTGCTGAATACTTATGTAGAGTATGGTTTCTACAAGGAAAAGCTGATTTCTATCACCAAAAAAGGCAAAACCGGTGCCGAGGAGATTAAAGCGATGATGGAGAAATTCCGTACCAACCCGCCTGCTACTTTGGGTGGATCGAAGGTGATTACTTTGAAGGATTATGAGAAGGGTACAGAAACCGATCTGACTTCAAATACAACCTCAAAACTGGACTTCCCTGAATCGGATGTATTACAGTTTATAACCGCGGATGGCAGCATTATATCTGCCCGTCCGTCAGGCACTGAACCTAAGATAAAATTCTATTGCAGCGTTAATGGCAAATTGGCCAGCACCGCTGTTTATAAAGAAACAGATAAGGAATTAGATGACAAGATAACCGCTATTATGCAGGATCTGGGCGTTTAATAGTGTGCATCTGTTTGAAAAGGATAAAGCTATCGTCATTGCGAGCGAAGCGTGGCAATCTCAAGCTATGCAGAGCCGCTCTGTAAGTCGGGGATTGCCACGCTTCGCTCGCAATGACGCTTTGTTTTATATAGCTTCTAAGATTTTAATATTTTATAAAGAACCCGGGCCTATTAGTCCGGGTTCTTTTGTTTTAGGATTGTTCCTGGTTTACGTAACTCAGCATCCAGGTAATGCCAAACTTATCGGTCACCATACCGAAGAACGCGCCCCAAAACTGGTGGGCAAGCGGCATCTTAATTTCTCCACCTTCGGCAAGTTTATTAAACAGGTGAGTGTTCTCTCCTTCGCTGGCGGTATCAATGGTTATCATAAAGTTATTGCCCACATTTACAGGTGGCATGCTTGCCGGGCAGTCCATTCCCATTAACAGATTTTCGCCAATGGGCAGGTCCATAAATAATATTTTGTTTGCCTGATCCTCCGGCATGGGTGGTGCGCCGGGTATTTCGCTCATGCGCGATAATCTGCCGAAATCGCCGCCAAATATGGAGCGATAAAAGTTAAAAGCCTCTTCGGTTTGCCCGTTGTATACAATGGTGATGTTAGCTTTCATGCTGATGATTGGTTAGTTATAACAAATATCAAATAAAAGCGATTGATTATCAAATGTTTATTAAACCTTTTGAAATTATACCCGTTTAATACACTGTATGAAAAGACTCTTACCTGTCCTTATTTTGTTGACCATCAGCTTACAATTCGCCTGCAAAAAACAAAGCGTAACTGTAACTCACGCTATTACTACCACGCCTCCTATTACCACTTCGGCCGATACCATGTATTTCCCACCAGTTAGCGGTACTGCATGGCAAACCGAGTCGGCGGCCTCACTTGGCTGGGATACCACACAGCTAAGCGCGCTTTATCCTTATTTAAACGGTGTAGGTACCAAAGCATTCATCATCCTTAAAAATGGCAGGATAGTAGCCGAAAAATACTTCGGCACCTTTACAGCTGATAGCGCCTGGTATTGGGCATCGGCAGGCAAAACCATGACAGGACTTTTGGTTGGCATCGCACAGCAACAAGGAATATTAAATATTAATGATCTTACTTCAAAATATCTAGGAACCGGGTGGACTTCTGAAACATTAGCCGAGGAAAATAAGATCACTATTAAAAATCAACTCACTATGACTACAGGATTGGATGATGGCGTAACCGATCCTGACTGCACCCTGCCAGGCTGCCTTGTTTATAAAGCCGATGCCGGCACACGTTGGGCCTATCATGACGCTCCATATACTTTGTTGGATGAGGTAGTCCAAAGTGCCAGCGGGCAGTCTTATAACGCGTATTTTCAAGCCGAATTGGGAAATAAGATAGGGATAACCGGCTTATGGGACAAAACACCTAACTCCAACAATATATTTTATAGCAAGGCCCGCAGTATGGCGCGTTTTGGTTTGCTGATGCTGAATAAAGGCCAATGGAACGGTACGGCAATTTTAGCGGACACCAATTATTTTAACAGCCAGGTAAATACATCACAATCCTTAAATTTAAGTTACGGGTACCTTACATGGCTTAACGGCAAAAGTAGTTGTATGCTGCCTCAATCGCAAGTTATTTACCCGGAGGATATTATCCCAAACGGGCCAAATGATATGTACGCGGCTTTAGGTAAAAACGATCAGAAGATTTATGTTGTGCCATCGCAAAAGCTGGTAATTATTCGCATGGGTAATTCGGCAGGGGGTATAACCCTGGCAACTTCTGTTTTTGATAATACCCTTTGGGGAAAACTCAGGGCGATCATGAAGTTCTAGTATATGTTAGAGAAAAAGGTGTTAATACTTGCTTGAAAAAAGTGTTAAAAAAAGAAAAAATAATTCTTATCCCTATTTGTGAGATATTTAATATCTTTATAATTAATATTTTCTTATTAATTATGCCTGTAGGGAACCGCAAGTACGAAAATACGCTTCAATATGCATTTGGATTAGTAATGCTGGCGATATTGGCCCAGTGTTTAATCAATAGTTTGATGACATTGTTTAGTCATCTATTCAGGCGATAAGTGAACCGTTATTTATTGATGGCGGAGCTCGGCATAAATGTAAGGCCAGCCCACATACTTCGACTATGCTCAGTATGACAGCCTTTGCGCACGTTAATTAACCTGGCGCCATTGCGGGTAAGGTGATAAGGAGGTTTTGTCATGCTGAGGGATGAAGCATCTGTACTTATGTAAACTACTTTACAGGTTCTTCGCTATGCTCAGAATGACAAAGGGTGTTTGAATGAATCTCATGCTAGTATGATGATCTATCCCTAATTACCTTTGAAGTTAATCAGCTCGCCGTATTTTTCAAGTACAGCTATCATTTCATTTAATTTCATGGGCTTGCTTAGGTAATCGTCCATGCCTGCCTGTAGGCATATATCCCTGTCCTCAGTCATCGCGTTAGCCGTCATGGCAACAATGTAAGGTTGGGTGGTAAAGTTTGCCCTGATGAACCGTGTGGCCGCCAGGCCGTCCATCTCCGGCATCTGAACATCCATAAAAACCAAATCAAAATGCTTGCTTCTTATGGCATCTACGGCCTCCAGTCCATTGTTTGCTATTTGCGGATGATACCCCATTTTGCCAAGAATATGCATAGCTACTTTTTGGTTAACTAAATTATCCTCAACAATTAAAATTTCCATTGGATATTTTAGCGCCATTTCGGCTGATATGTGGCTTTTTTGAGCCTTTACATTTTTAGCTGCTTCATCCTTATGTTTTAACAAGTCGACGATACATTTAAGCAACACATTATGGCGGGCAGGTTTGCTCAGTATTACATCAAATAAAGCGGAGTCGGGCCCAATTTGCTGGCTATCAACCGAAGTAAGTAAAATAACAGGTACTTCTGGCCGTATGCGTTTTATTTTTTTTGTGAGCTGGATGCCATCCATTTCGGGCATACTCATATCCGATATTACTATATCAATCGGACTGCCGGTTGATAATATACTTAAAGCTTCCAGCCCCGAGCTTGCTAATACCGGGATGAAATTCCAGTAACTTAATTGGGCTTTAAGAATGTTAAGGTTGGTATTATTATCATCAACAATAAGGATGTGCTTATTCTCTAACGCATGTGTGGGCTGGTACTCGGGTGTTTGGGTAACGCCGGTTGCTATACCACATTTTATGGTGAACGTAAATGTAGTACCCTGATTGATCTTACTATCAACAGAAATATTGCCGCCCATTAGCTGCACCAGTTTGTCGCATATTACCAAACCGAGGCCAGTACCGCCATACTTCCTGGTGGTGCTGGAGTCAACCTGAGAAAATGCTTTAAACAAGCGGGGTATCTTATCTTCAGGTATGCCAATTCCGGTGTCGCGTATTTCAAAAGTTAGGGTTAGCTTATCATTAACAACATTAACAACGCTCGCGTGTAAATAAATTTCGCCCTTGGTGGTAAATTTAAGAGCATTCCCAATCAAGTTTATTAAAATCTGCCTCAGGCGTGTAGAATCCGCGATTACATTGGCCGGAACATTAGGTTCGATATGATAGAGCAGCTCGAGGTTTGAACGGTATATTTTTTCTTTAAAAAGTTCCAAAACACCCTCAACGCATTCCCGCAGGTCAAACTCATGTTCATCAAGCTCCATATTACCCGATTCGATCTTGGAAAAATCAAGGATGTCATTAATCACGGTTAACAACGCATCTCCCGAACTTTTAATGATCTCGGTGTATTCCGTTTGTTCGGGGGTTAAATTAGTGTCTGCCAATAAAGTAGCCATACCTATAACACCATTCATTGGTGTTCTTATTTCATGGCTCATGGTAGCTAAAAATATGCTTTTGGCTTTATTGGCGTTTTCTGCTTCCTCTTTTGCCTTTTCGGCAATTTCGCGCGATTTCCGTTCTTTAACAGTAAGTTTCAAAATATTTTGGGTACGTTCAAGCACCTGTTGTTCTAGTATACTTTTTTGTTTTTCAATTGCACGTAACCTGTATCTGAACAGGGCAATAACAGCACTTGCAATAAATATTATTGCAAGTATTTCAAACCACCAGGTTAACCAAAATGGCGGTACTATAACTATATTAAGCGGCGATGCTACCGGTGACCATGCCCCCTGACTATTCCTGTATTTTAATTTGAAGGTGTAATTACCCGGCGGTAAATTGGTATAATATGCCGCATTATGGCTGCCTATGTAATTCCACTCTTTATCAAAACCCTCTAAAAAATAGGCATATTGTTTTCTATCCGGCGAGGCATAATCAAGCGCCGCGAATTCAATTGAAAAAACGGATTGCTTATGCGATAAGGTTATTTTCCGGGTATCTGTTACATCGTTTTTTAATGGCGAGTCATCATTTGGGCCTTGCGCAATGGTGAGCGGCTTGTTAAATAACTGGAATGATGTAATAACCAGCGGCGCGAACTTTGGAGCTTTTAAAACCTTATCTGGCGAGAAAACATTAAATCCATTAATGCCACCAAAATATATATCGCCATCACGACTGACCAAAGCCGAGTGTGGCTTAAATTCGTCTCCCTGTAAGCCATCTTCGGTAGTATAATTGGTGATGATATTCTCCTCTGGGTCAAATTTTGTTAGTCCGCCATTGCTGCTTATCCATAATTTGCCCAGATTGCCTTGCCTTATGGCATAAATAATATCGCTTGGCAAGCCATCTTTTTTTGTATAAACGGTAAAATGCTTGGTCCTCCGGTCAAATAAATCAAGGCCTGATAATGTGGCTAACCACAACCGCCCTTTGCTATCCTCAAAAATATCTGTTACAGAATTGCTGCTTATACTGTTTGTTTTTTCGTTATGCTGGTAACTTGTAAATGTGTTGTTACTCCGGTTTAACAGGTCAAGGCCACCGTCGGCTGTTCCAAACCAAAGGTTGCCCTCTTTATCCTCATAAATTACATATACCCTGTCGCTGCTTATACTTTTGGGATCATTTGCATTAAAATTATAGTGTTTAAATAAACCTGTTGCCGGGTCGTAACAATCTACGCCGTTATTAAAGGCACTTATCCAGGTTTTTTTGTCGCGGGTATGTAACAGGTAGTAAATGCTGTTGCCGCCAATACTATTAGGTTTGTTGGTATCAACCTTAAAGTTTTTAAATGTATTTGTTGAAGGATTAAATATGCTTAAACCATCGCCCCAGGTACCTATCCAAATATTGCCCTGGTCATCGGGTTTTACCACAAGGTCATAGTTGCCCGCGATACCATTTTTGCCGTCATCCGGTTTTTTGTAATGGATGAAAGTTTGCTTAACCGGATCAAACTTATTTAAGCCCCCACCATCGGTACCAATCCATATGTTGTTGTTTTTGTCTTCGGCAAAATCCAATACATAATTATTTGATAAACTTAGGGGTGAACTGCTATGGCGATAAAGAGTGAAGCTTGAAGTGCTTTTTTTATACAGATTTATGCCCCCGCCGAATGCCCCAACCCACATATTGTCATTCCTGTCCCGGCAAATGGCATATACCGAGTTGCCGTTAATGCTGTTATCATCAACCTCATCATTTTGATAAACATTGATCTTGCCGGTGTTTTTGTTTAGGATACACAAGCCACCGTTTTCTGTCCCTATCCACAGATTGCCGTTTTTATCATCGTTTAAGCTATATATAGTTTTGGACGATATGCTGTTCGGATTCTTTTTATCGAAAGGAAAATGTTTAAACGTTTTTTGCTGTGGATTGAAAGAGAAGAGCCCGTCATCCTGCGTGCCAAACCATATTTGTTGCTGTCTGTCTTCAAAAATGCATATAACGTCATTCCCAATAGTAGCATGAGTAACGGGGTCATGATATTGATATTTGGCAAAGGTATTATTAGCCCTATTATAAAGGTTCAGGCCACCGTTTTCAGTTCCGACCCATAGGCGATGCTGGTTATCCTGGTAAACGGTACGAAGGTTATCGTCGCTTAAACTGGTAGTATCCTGCTTATTGTGCTGATGGTGCACGAATTTATTTTGCGAAATGTAGAAGCAATCCAGGCCGCCGTCCTGCGTTGCTATCCACAAATTATTATCAGCATCAAATGTAATGCGATTTATAATGTTATCAATAATACTCGCATTGTTATGGCTGCTATGTACATAGCGCACAAAACGTCCTGTGCTGCGTTGATACATATTTAAACCACCAAGTGTGGCCAACCATACATTGCCGGTTTTATCCTCGGCAATATCAGTAACCATATTATTGCTTAGGGATGTACTGTCAGTAGGGTCATAACGGTAGGTTATAAAATGGTAACCGTCATAACGGTTTAAACCATTCCGGGTGGCAATCCATATAAAGCCCCGGCTATCCTGCATAATGCAGTTCACATTAATTTGCGTCAAGCCTTCAGTTGTGCCAACATGCTGAAACTTGAGACTTATATTTTGGGCATAACTTTTATTTAATAAGCCGAAAAGGCCTATTGCCAATAAAAGTAAAATACGTTTCGTATCCCGATACAACATTTAGGAATGAAGGTATGAATTGATTATTAAATGGTATACGCTTATGCGGTCATTAAGTTTCTTCTAAATTAACTGTCTGAATGGATGTTTTTACTATTCCCATGGAAATTATTTAGCTTGATAAATCATTTTCTTTTTCAATCAAAATTCTGCTATTGTAATTGTTATGTTAGTTGAGAGCTGGCAAACAATAGATATATAGTAATGTTGATTGTAAAAGATGGGAAAGCAAGAATCCGCTATTGCGAAAAAACGTTGGGTAATTTGGCCACTCCAATCACTCAACTTTTTCATGGCGGATATGCAGGCGGGAATTGGTCCGTTTCTGGGCGTCTTTCTTTTAGCAAATGGTTGGAAAAGTGGCCCCATTGGTACCGTAATGACCATAGGCGGAGTTGCAGGCATGCTAATGACCGCCCCGGCCGGAGCATTGATAGATGAAACGAAACGTAAGCGTTTATATATAGTTATCCCCGGTATTTTTACCATTTTGGCATCGGCTATTATATTGCTATCCCAAAACTTTTGGCTGGTAAGTATTTCGCAGATAGCCACAGCTGTCGCGGGATCGGCTATTGGGCCAGCCGTTGTTGGTATTACACTCGGCATAGTAAAACAAGCAGGCTTTAACCGCCAGAACGGGTATAACCAGGCTTATAATCATGCTGGAAATGTGGCAGGTGCGGCACTATCGGGCTATTTAGGGATGAAATTTGGTATGCCTGCGGTATTTTGCCTGGCTGCGCTTTTTGGGGTGCTTTCGGTAATATCTGTTTTGATGGTTCCCGCTAAAAGCATTGATGACAGAGCCGCTAGAGGTTTAAAAGAGGGTGGAGGCGATAGTAAGGCGAGCGGCCTAAAAGTATTACTACATTGTAAACCGTTGCTTATACTAGCCGCCGCATTAGCCTGTTTCCATTTAGGCAATGGCGCTATGCTGCCTTTATATGGGTTAGCTGCCGCCACAAAAAGTCAGGGCAACCCGATCATGTTTGTAGCCATGACAATTGTAATTGCACAGGTAGTAATGGTTGTTGTATCGCTGATCGCTATGCGTATGGCTGAGAAAAACGGCTATTGGCTTGTTCTGTTAATTTCGTTTTTGGCACTGCCTGTCAGAGGTTTAATAGCCTCGCATATGATCAACCACACTGGGCTTTATCCGGTTCAAATATTGGATGGTATAGGCGCCGGCTTACAGAGTGTGGCTGTTCCGGGTTTGGTAGCACACATCTTAAATGGAACAGGGCGGGTAAATATAGGCCAGGGTGCAGTGATGACTGTTCAAGGCTTAGGCGCGTCCTTAAGCCCGGCTATCGGCGGCTGGATAGCGCAGGGCTTTGGTTATAGTTCCACCTTTTTAATTTTAGGTAGCTTTGCTACTGTTTCAATTTTATTATGGCTAATTTTCGCAAAATCACTTAGAATGGCTTGTGATACTTCTAAACAAATTACATGAACATCGCTATCTGGATCATCTCATTTTTAGCCATTGCCGGGGTTATCATCAGGCCATTTAAAATAACAGAAGCCATATACGCTGTAACTGGTGCTATAATACTACTGATATTTCAATTGATTAAGCCCGGCGACGCATGGTTAGGCGTTGTAAAAGGGTTAGATGTATACCTGTTTTTGATAGGTATGATGCTGCTTGCAGAAACCGCCCGTGAGGAAAAACTGTTTGATTGGCTCGCCGCGCACGCCACAGTAATGGCCAAAGGATCAGCTAACAGGCTGTTTTTGTTAATATATTTGGTAGGCGTAATTGTAACCATATTCTTATCCAATGATGCAACTGCCGTGGTATTAACACCCGCGGTAGCTGCCGCTGTTAAAGCCGCCAAGGTTGAAAAGCCATTGCCTTATTTGCTCATCTGCGCGTTTATAGCCAATGCGGCATCATTTGTATTGCCTATATCCAACCCGGCTAATTTGGTTATTTATGGCAGCCATATGCCCGCTTTACTGCATTGGCTGGCCCAATATGGTTTACCATCGGTTTGCGCTATTGTGGTTACCTATTTCGCGCTGTATTTTATGCAAAGGACTTGTTTTAAAGCAAAAATTGAAATAGACATCGCTATCCCGCATTTACCCCATGGCGGTAAAACTGCATTGATTGGTATTGGCATAACTGCTGTTGTTTTATTGATCGCGTCAGCATTCGGCCTTCAATTGGGTTTGCCAACGGCTGTTACTGGTGTGGTAACCTCGGCTATAGTTATCATCCGTTCAAAAAAGAATCCGTTAGTAGTGATCAAGGGCGTATCCTGGGCGGTGTTACCGCTGGTGGCGGGATTGTTTGTAATTGTTGAAGCCTTAAATAAAACAGGCTTAATCCAGCATCTTACAACGATGCTTAATCATGGTATATCGCAATCAATAACCGGTACGGTTTGGATAGGTGCGGGTACCATTGCCGTAGTTTGTAACCTGATGAATAATTTGCCGGTTGGCCTTATTGCAGGTAATGTAATTAATGTCGGTCACGCTCCCGAGATGGTTAAAAGCGCGGTACTTATTGGGGTTGATCTCGGGCCAAATCTTTCCATCACCGGTTCACTGGCTACCATACTTTGGCTGGTGGCTTTACGGCGTGAGGGCCAAACCATTAGCGCATGGGCATTTTTAAAATTGGGTAGTATAGTGATGACGCTAGCGTTTATCGCGGCGCTGGCTTCATTATGGGTTTGATATGAGTTCTTCCTCTTTAAAATGAAGTAGGATTAGTATCAGCATTAAAAAGCTTACAATTCTTTCTGCCGCGCCCAGTCCATTCCAAACTTGACTTTGCCACATAGCGAACCATTCGCCACCTATCACCTCGAAGCCTAAAAACCAAATGGTAATGCCGATAGTAATGCCCGCCACCGCCCAGTTCTTAGCTGTATGAAAAGATGCCGCGTCGGACTTTAAATTTTTGAACAGTGACCAGCTGCCTTTTATACAACAAAAGGTCATTACAGCTTCCAGGGCAATTAGCAAAATATAGCCAGCATGATACAGAAACGGAGCCCCAATATGCCTGTAGTATACCATGCTGCCCGGGAAAATCGTGTCCATTTTCATTACATGCTCCACAAAGTGGTAATTTGTAAAGTAATCGGTGGTATTGCCAAAAACAATCAATAGCGACATTAAACCTATAGCAGTAACGGCGATTGTTTTAGCTATTCGAAACAGCAATTGAGTGGAGTACATATTGTGATGGTTTATTTACGAATATGCTGTTTTGTTAAACTTAAAACAAATGTGATTTGCAAGAGGGAATGTCTAATAAATTGTTTGAAAATGATTCAATGTTGTTTTTATGGGGGGCGCAAAAGCGACTTGTCATTGCGAGGTACGAAGCAATCGCGAACTATGCAAGACCACTTTTCTCCGTGCGATTGCTTCGTACCTCGCAATGACAATAGATTTATCATTTTAAGTTTCAAAAGAATAGTTCTTATATTTAGTTAAATCTATAGAACTATGAAAAACGAAAAACCTGCTCCAATTATCGTTGGAGCTAAAGATGGCGAAAGCATCTCAATGGTAGGAGATACCTACCGTGTACTTGTCACGGGAAAACAAACCAATGGCGAATTCGCGACGATCGATATGCTGATCCCGCCGGGTGGCGGGCCTGGTCCGCATGCGCACGCTGATTTTTATGAATCTTTTTATGTGGTTGATGGGGAGGTAGAGGTTAGATCTGAAGTGGGAGTGTATACTGCCAAAAAGGGTTCATTTATCACTATCCCCAAAGGGGGCATTATACACTGTTTTAAAAACAAGAGCGATAAAATGGCTCACTTGCTTTGTACCGTAGTGCCATCGGGACTGGAAGAGATGTTTTTAGAATTAGGAACACCTGTTGAAGCGGATACCTTTTTACCACCACCGCACCTCGACCCGGAAACATTGAAAAAATTCCAGCAGACAGCCGAAAAATACGGGCAACAATTGTTCCCGCCTGATTATTTGGATTAAAGACTAATGTCATAAAAAAGATGGGCTATCGTTTACAACGATAACCCATCTAAAAAACAATCAATCAAAAAAAAATTAAACTTTGGCGAAGCTGCTCTTATGCACAGCCTCGGCAAATAAGCGGTATGATTTTAAGCGTGCCTGATGATCAAAAATATGCGAAGTGGCCATTATCTCATCAATACCTGTTTCATCGGCAAACTCCTGTAGTTCGCGGCTTAGTTTTTCGGGACCGCCTATAAACGCATAGGCCAGCATACCCAGAATGTGGTCTCTTTCAATAGGGTTCCAAATTTCGTTCATATCTTTTACCGGTGGTTGCAATAACTGGCGTTTACCAGTGATCACACCCATAAAAAACTGTTTAACGGAGGTCGACCAATATTCGGCTTCCTCGTCAGTATCAGCCGCTACTACGTTTACGCAAGCCATAACATAAGGCTTTTGTAAATATTGTGATGGCTTAAAGTTATTACGGTATATTTCTATCGCGGCCTTAAAATAAGTAGGCGCAAAGTGGCTTGCAAAAGCGTAGGGCAGTCCCATCGCGGCAGCAACATGCGCGCTATCGGTACTCGACCCTAAGATCCATATCGGTATGTCAACACCTTCACCCGGTATTGCCCGTACAGCCGCATGTTCATTATCAGCAGAGAAAAAAGTAAGCAAACTTTTAACATCATGCGGAAAATAGTGTGGGGCATTCATGTTTTCGCCGCGTATGGCTTTGGCGGTTACCTGGTCGGTTCCGGGGGCGCGGCCTAAGCCTAAATCAATACGGTTGGGGTATAAAGTGGCGAGCGTTCCAAACTGTTCGGCTATTACTAAAGGCGCATGGTTGGGCAACATAATACCACCTGAACCTACACGGATCTTCTCGGTATTACCGGCGATGTAGCCAATTAGCACTGATGTTGCCGAGCTGGCAACATTCATCATATTATGATGCTCGGCAAACCAATAGCGGGTATATCCCAACTCTTCGGCTTGTTTGGCAATTTCAAGGCTTCTATGATAGGTGTCTGCTATGGAGTGGCCTTCAACCACGGTAGCCAGATCAAGTACTGAATAATTAAGCATGAATAAATTTAAGGCTTATCCTTAACTATTATGCTACGCATTAAGCGATATGACCTTAAAATGATAGGAGAAAGGAGGTATGACAATTGCATTAAAATTGCCCTGGGTTATTACTCGGGTGTAATGTTAAGCGCCAGGTAAACTTCTGCATAAAGCAAGCCGCTTCCGCCGCCGTAATGCAGTACTACCGGTATTTCATGGAATGTTTGATTGATTTGTAAAGTCTCCTCTTCGTTGATGCCTGCTCCAATTAATACCACATCAAATTTTTGCTCTTTAGCCAGTTTTGTAACCTCTGTTAAAGTGCCCGCACCTATGCCTTGCCAGCCGGGTTTGTTATTTAACAGGCGTAAAATGGTCGCCATTATTTCGATATGTGTACCTACGACCAATATGTTGATCTCTTTCATTATTCTTCTAAAATTAAATTTTATGGAGCCGCTTATCACAAATATAAGCTATCCATCATCCCAAAATCCTGATTTAGGAATAATAAAATATTAAGCCCTGAATGTTACAGGGGTGAAAGACGTTTGTTTTTTGAAGAAGTTTGAGAAGTGTGAAAGATCATCAAAACCCAAAGTGTATGAGATCTCTGCAATGTTCCAATTGGTTTGTTTAAGCAGGATCTTGGCTTCCTGTATTACCCGGTTGCTGATGATTTGCGTGGTGGTGTGGCCGGTAACTTCCTTTAATACCTTGTTAAGATGATTAACATGTACGGCCAGGCGGTCGGCGTAATCTTTGGCGGTACGCAGGTTTAAGCGTTGGTTCATGGATTCCAGCGGGAACTGTCGTTCCAATAACTCAATAAACAGGGAAGAGATGCGTTCTGATGCATTTTGCGCAGTGCTTATGGCCTGCATTGGCTGTAGCTTTTGCCCGTAGTGGATGAGTTCCAATACAAGGTTGCGCAGCAGGTCATATTTGAACTTATAGTCGGCACCTAATTCTTTGTGCATCTTACGGAAGATGTATTCAATCTCCTTTACTTCTTCCGCACTAAGCTGAAACACCGGCAACTGCCCAGGCTGAAAGATAGGCAAATCATCCAAACTAACACCTGCTTTATGAGGTGTTAGAAAATCGGCGGTAAAAATGCAAAACATCCCGGTTTGATCGCTGTCGGCAGGTATCCAGTTGTAGGGTATTTTAGGTGTCGCGAACAGTAGTGCGCTTTCGTTAATATCGATTACCTTATCGGCATACTCGGCCCTGCTTTTGCCGCGAATCCAGCTTATTTTGTAGTATGCCCTTCGACTGTAAGGCATGATGCGTGTTCCTGTTTTTTTATCGAACAGGGTTTCGGCTTCAAATACATTAAAATGACCTATCTCCTTCGTGATGCCGTTGGGTAACGGAGCCGCGTTCCTTTTATAGAAATCATCGAGAGAGGTATTAGTGATCATCAGTATTTGTAATATTCAAAGTTATGCATTTGGTAGGGATACAAACAAACGAGGCTTGATTAACCCCGTTTGTTTGTGTTTTATAGATTACAGTGCCATACCGCCGGCAACTTCTATACGCTGTCCGTTTACCCAGCGGGCATCTTCGGTACATAGGAAAGCGACTACACCGCCAACGTCTTCTGCCACGCCTGGCCTGCCTAAAGCTGTTACGCTGCTGATGAATTTTTGAAGTTCTTCGCTGTTTCTTAGGTGGGCACCGCCGAAGTCAGTCATGATTGCGCCGGGAGCTACAACATTTGCCCTTATACCGCGTGCGCCCAATTCTTTAGCCAGGTAGCGGGTGAATACTTCGATAGCGCCTTTCATAGATGCGTAAGCCGATGAGGCGGGTACCGTAACACGGGTAAGTCCCGAAGATACGTTGACAATGCCGCCGCCATCATTCATAAGCGTTACCATTTTTTGGGTCAGGAAGTAAACACCTTTAAAGTGGATGTTCAGCATTTGATCAAATAGTTCTTCGGTTACATCAGCAAAAGGGGAGTAGCCGCCAACACCCCCATTATTAACCAAAAAATCAAAATGGTTAGTATCGAAAGTGTTTTTCAATACATCCTGTAGCTGTGTTGTAAAAGCCGCTAAACTTTTAAGATCGCCGGTGTTCAATTGCAGTGCGGCGACTTTTCGGCCTGCCTGCTGTATTTGGGCTACTACTACCTGTGCATCCTGTGCCTGGCTGTTGTAGGTGATGATTACATCGATGCCTTTTTCGGCAAGGCGTAGTGCCATGTCTTTACCCAACCCGCGACTACCGCCGGTTACAAGGGCTATCTTATTTTTGTTTTCCATCTGTGTATTAAATTATAATACAAAGGTGGTGAGTAACCAGATTGTTTTGTTTGAACAAATCAATCGGTTATTTGCGAAATTCAAATAATTAGGAGATGGTACTCTAATAAATAAGTCAGGTGTAGAGGGGGTGTCATGCTGAGAGCAGTCGAAGGGTTGGCGCAGAGGCCCGCCCACATACTTCGACTACGCATGCATGACCCTTTTTTGATATTCTGAACACCGACTCTAGAGGTTGTAAATAAAAAAGCCCCGCAATTTGCGGGGCTTTAAATGCTGTTGGTAATTATTTATTTAACACGCTCAACGTAATCGCCGGTGCGGGTATCAACTTTAACTTTATCCCCCTGGTTTACAAAAAGAGGTACTTTTATTTCTATGCCATTCTCTGTTGTGGCGTTTTTTAACGCGCCTGATGAGGTATCGCCTTTAACAGCAGGTTCGGTGTAAGTAACTTCCAGTTCAACAAAGTTAGGGGCTTGTGCCATAATTGGCTCTTCGCTTTCAAAAGAAACGATAACATTCATTCCTTCTTTCAGGAACCTTGCAGCCGGGCCGAACAAAGCTTTCGGTATATTGAATTGATCGTAAGTGGTGTTATCCATTATCACGAAGTAATCACCTTCTTCATACAAATATTGGTAATCATTGGTTTCAACACGGCAAATTTCAACCTGTTCGTCGGTAGCTAAACGGGCTTCAACAATTCTACCGGTTTTTATATTGCGGAATTTATCTAAATAAAATGCGCCGCCTTTACCCGGTGTACGATGTAAAACTTCTATAACGGTTACCAGTTCGCCGTTAAAACGTAATATATTTCCTACTTTAACTTCAGATGCTTTTGCCATGAGAATACGATTGTAATTTTTGCGGTCAAAGATATAAAGTTATGGGAAGTATTTAGGGTGTGATTGGATTTTTTCGACCTACACTCAGCATGACCCTTTTTGATCTTATAATGAAAATGCCGATTGGAGGGGGAAATAGCTACAGCGTTTGTAAGCTGAAAGCTTAAAATATTTTAGGTCGAAGCTATAAGCTTCGACCAGTGATGAGTTATAATGCTGTACAGTTAATTTACTCCAAATGGTGCCTCAATCGTATATTGCGCACTTACAGGCTGGCCATTTTTGGTTGCCGGTTTCCACTTTTGGTTATAGTCTTTTAAAACCTGGATAGCTATAGCATCAGCCTCGGTATTAAGTGAGCGTACTACTTTGTAACCTGTTAAGCTGCCATCCTTTTCAACAACGAAACTTAACGTTACCTTGCCGGTTTGCGCGCCATTATACTCACGATTATCAATCTTTTTCATGTACTTCATCAACGCGTCGATTCCTCCCGTTGGCTCGGGTGTGGTTTCCTGGTTTGTGTTTTGGGATACGGCGTCGGTAGGTTTATTGTTCTGCTGTGCTTTCGCTATTATTACGAACGACAGCAACAGAAGGATAAGTAGGGGTTTTCTCATCCTATAAATATATCCTCAATTCCGCCCGAAAACAAATGGTAACCAAATTATTACCTGTTTATATTCTTCAGAAGCCATTGAGTGGTATCAAAGTATTACTGTCAGATAATAGGATTCTTAGAGATAAAGCTGCACCATCTTTCGCCAGCTGCGAGGGGTATGCGCATAACCATGCCAGGTATGAAATTGGTGGTGGATACCCTTCCATCCAAGTAATTCACTAAACTCATAGTTATCATTCCTGAATGGATCTGTTTCACCTATTGCCAGCAGCATATCAAGCCGGCGAATATTTGCAAGCAAGCATTCATCGTGCATATTGGCTACAAATTGGCGGGGCATGTTAAAGTAAATGTTTTCATTGTGGTAACCATCAAATAAGTCTCTAAAGCATTGAACCGGCCGGGTAAGATCATATCTGCCGCTCATGCAAACAAGCTTGTTAAACAGGTGTGGATGTTTTAACGCGATATTGGCGGCATGGTAAGCGCCCATGCTGCAGCCCGCGGCTTCGAAATCATTATCCGGTTTTTTGGTATTCATCAGTGGCAGTACTTCGCACAGAATATATTGCTCGTACTGTAAATGGCGGTTGATTCTCGCGTCGGGGTGCGACCATCCATTATAAAAACTTTCCTCATCCACGCTGTCTACACAAAAGAGTTGTAGTTCACCATCGTTTATACGATCAGCAAGCGAGGCAACAACCCCCCAGTTTTCATAATCATAAAAACGGCCCATACGCGGTGGGAAAAACAGCACGGCCCTACCCGCATGACCAAAAACAAGTAGCTCCATATCCCGCCCGAGATGGTTGCTATACCACCGGTGATATTCCCTGTTCATAAGTTAGGTTAATTTTCCTGAAATATCCCTCTAATATATTAATTAGGGATCAATAAATGGTTAATTATCTGCTTATTAACGCATTTTGGATAGTGTTTTTCCAAATCAGGTAACCTTTTTCACTTAGGTGGAGGCCATCGTTTGAATAATATTCAGTATTAGGGCGGCCGTTGGCATTTAGCATCGCGCCAAAAATATCTATCCATCGCCAATCCGGGTGATTGTTTTTGATCTCAGCGGAAATTATTTCATTGGTATAGTTGAACTGATTAACCAGCGGCCAACGGTTAATACTTGGCTTTAAAGAGACAAAATAACAAGGTAATGAGCCAAAGCGCTTAGTTACCCTCGCAGCAAATTCCTGGAAAAAAATAAATACCTCCTCCGGGTGCCGTCCATCCCCTAAATCATTATCCCCGGCATACAAAACCAGTCTTTTTGGTTCATATCCAACCATAACGCGGTCAAAAAACCAGGTGCATGCAGCCAACGTAGAGCCGCCAAACCCAAGATTAACAGGTTTAAAATCGCGGAAATCATCAGCCAGCCCAGTCCATAACCTGATAGAAGAACTCCCGTAAAACAACGTTTCGGGCTGGTAATTCATCCCGGCGCGCTGCTTTTCTAAACGCTTTATTTCATCTTCATACCAAAACATTATTGCTGCTATTAAGTATTGCCAAACCTAAATAAATGATTTGAAAGAAGAAGTTTTTTACGCATTAAAGGTCATAAGATTATTGAGATCCAACCAAAACAACCTAAGTACGGGTTGGTAAAGCTGAACAGCAAATTGATAGCCGGTAACAGAATTCGGTATCGCGATATTATGAAAAGAGGGATATTGCAGATATATTTAACAAATAGTTCATTTATAAAATAACAAGATTTAGAGCCAATGATCCTGAAAACAATTGCACGAACCCGTTGCCTGTCGTTCTTAATATTACTGCTTAGTATTTATTCCTTACTGCCTGCTAAAGCGAATGCGCAGAACGGAAAAATCACGAATCCAATTATCCCGGGCTATTTTGCTGATCCAACCATTATTAAGGATAAAGGTGTTTTCTATATTTATGCTACGATAGACCCCTGGGGCAGTAATGAACTTGGCGTATTTACAACAAAGGACTTTGTTAAATTCGATAGGCAACACATCAATTGGCCAACAAAACAAGCCTGTACAAGTTCAACTTCGGGAGATGCTATGGTGTGGGCGCCTTGTGTTGTAAAAGGTAAAGACAATAAATTTTATATGTATGTGGCTGTTGGCAGCGAGATATGGGCGGGGGTAAGCGATAAGCCCCTTGGGCCGTGGAGAAACCTGAAGGACGATAATACCCCATTGGTAAAGCATACTGATTTTCCCCTGGTGCATAATATTGACCCGGAGTGCTTTGTTGATGAAGACGGGCAAGCTTACCTTTATTGGGGATCGGGATATAATTGGATAAACGGGCATTGCATGGCTGTAAAGCTTAAGGCGGATATGAAGACTTTTGATGGAACTCCTGTTGACATAACAACGCCTCATTATTTTGAGGCACCGCTTATGCGCAAATGGAACAATAAATATTACCTGATGTTCTCCAGCGGTAAGGCTACGAATGCCACGTACTGCGTGGGCTATGCGGTAAGCGCGTCACCGTTAGGGCCATTTACAGAACCTGCTAACTGGAAGATATTGCAATCAAGCGCGGATAGTACCGTGATTGGCCCCGGCCATCATACTGTTTTTCGGGAAAATGGGCAGGATTACATTTTATACCACCGGATATTTCCTCAGAAGGAAGCTTATGTGTTGCGACAATTATGTGTTGATAGCCTGAACTTCGATAAAAGTGGTCATATTCTGCAGGTTAGTACTCAGGGAGTTGCACGGTTTGCTAAATAGGCTGGTATTAGGCTCTCGTTAATAGCAGCAGTGACTTTGCTTTTCTAAATTAGTCTGAACCATGATTAAACGGATTAAAGGATTATCTTGATTTCTTGTCCTATTAATTGAAATCAAGCAATCCCTAAATCATGCAAATCATGGTTCAGACATGTTGCTTGAAGCTATTGGGTAATCCCAAAAAGATCCGTCAAAAACTGCAGATTGTTTTCGGTGTGGAAACCTTCGGTATTTCGCACACTCTCTTCGGTTATAGTTGCGGAGCGGTTAAACATTTTTTGTTCGTAGGATGCGATGGCCTGTTCAATCGTTTCAAATTCACCACAGCATAAAGCCTCGTACAGGTCCAGCGCATCGGCAAGCGCCTGGTTGGCTCCTTCGCCTGCATAGGCCGGTACCCGATGGGCAGCATCGCCGATCATGGTGAGATTGGGCAGGGCATCCCAGTGCTGATCTGCCGGGAAATGATACCACAAACGAGGCGTAAAAGTTGCCGCATCGGTGGCAAACAGTTGTCCCCAGTCCTTATTCCAGCCGGCAAATTCCTGCTTAAACCATGCTGCGATAGAAGCCCTGTCGGTTAAATCAATACCTGAGTTTGCCAGCCAGTCTTCCGGTTTTTTTAAACCTATCAACAAGGAAAGCGTACCATCGCCTTTGGTAATAAATTTAATGCTTTTACCGTTTTCAAGCGCGAACAGGCTTCCTCCTTTCACCAGTTGCCAAATTTTAGGCGCATTCTTCTCGGCGTTGAGAATAGTCCCTTCAATGTCTGTTACACCTGAATATATTGGGGAAATGTCCGTGATGTACTTCCTCAGTTTAGAATTAGCACCGTCGGCCGCTATCACCAGATCGGCATAGGCTTTTGTACCGTTTTCAAATTGTATATTCCACCCCGCGCCCAATGGTGTCATCTCGGTAAATTTGGCATCCCAAATAATATTTTCTGGTTTGAGAGAGGCCACGAGCATATCGCGCAGCGGACCGCGGTCTATCTCCGGGCGAAAAAGCTCGTCGCCAAAATCTTCGTCGGGCTTTCCTTCGTGCTCATCATAGATGACGTCCATTTGGCTGTTGAGGATTACCGCTTTATCAGCTCCGGGGCGATAAAGTTTTTTAAATTCATCCAACAAACCCGCAACCGTTATGGCTTTGAGCCCCGTATCGTGGTGCATATCCAGGGTGGAGCCCTGTTGGCGGACGTTTTGGTCTACATCGCGTTCATATACTTTTACATTCACACCCTGTTGCTGTAATAGCCTGGCGAGGGTTAAGCCTCCGGGGCCACCGCCAATGATGGCCACCTGTTTATTTTCTAATATCGTACTCATGATTTTTATCTTTTTATTTTATTAGCAAAAGTATTGTTACTTTTATGGATAAAATAGTTGATAATGATATTAAAATAGTCGTAAATGAAAATATCGGTTACTGATAAACAGGGGTCAGGCATTACACTGCAATTTGCCAGGGCCATTGGTGCAACCATTGACGGGCGCTTTATACGCATCCCGGAAAGTAAGGGTGGGGGCTATCTTACCGGCTTTGCCTGGGAAAATGGATTGCGGATGATGGTACGCAACTATTATCTGAAGGAAGAGGTCTTGCTTGAGCGCACCAACGAGCTTGCTGAGGGGCAGGATGATATTATTTTTTTTATAGGTGGAATTTTTCCATTCCCACTTCAGCAGGAAAAACAGCTGATTCCTGAAGAAGCAAGTGTATTTATCTGTACCCACGCCATTTCTTCGGTACTAGCCATGCCCCCGAATACTTTTTTTAGAAGTGTGACAATCGCGGTTACGCGGAAGTATCTGCAACAATTTTTTGGAAATATACCGCACCCGGTGGTAGTAAGTATTTTGGAAGCCAAGGAGAATTTCGCCTATGAGACTGGTATCTCGCCTGAAATGATCCAGGCAGCCGCTGAGATACTGCATCCATCTGTACCAGAGAGTTTGGAAAGTTATCACAGCAAACTGAAATGCGAAGAATTGCTTTGCTATATTTTTGCCTTGCTGATGCAACGGGAGGCTGTGCCAACCAGCAATATGCATATTGAGGATATTAAAGCTATTTATGCTATTAAGTCGCGTTTACAATCGCAGCTGGATAAACCACCGGATATTGCTTCACTGGCCAGAGAAGCTGGTATGAGTGAACCTAAGGTGCGCAAATTATTTAAACAGACCTTCGGAAAAGGAGTTTTTGAATATTATCAGTCGATGCGGATGCAGGAAGCAGCCCGGTTATTAAAGGAAAAACGGTTGACGGTTTCGGAAGTTGGTTACCGGCTGGGCTTTACTAATTTGAGCCATTTTTCGAGAGTTTTTGAGCAGCATATTGGGATGAAACCGAAGAGGTATTCGGTGGGGCAAAGTAATATAGTTTGATCTTCTTTGGTATCGCTGGCCGCTAAGGCGTCACTTTCTTTTTCCGCAAAAGAAAGTAACCAAAGAAAACTCCCGGCTGCGCCTGCCTCTATTATTGTCAGTGCTTTTAGCTGGGTTCGTGCTAGCCGAGCCAGACGATGCCGGTTTTGGGCGGTTAACGGTGGGTTTGTGGTTTCCTTCTCTACACGTAGACCCTGCGAGAACTAAAAACAATAAATACGGAATATACGCAGACACAGCACTCGTGCGCCAGTATAGGGGAACCTGAATCTTTACATCGGCAACAACAAAGAATGGTGAAATATATAGGTGAGCATTTGCAATGCTTTGCTTGTTAAAACCTTAAATAAAAAATAATCAGCTCTAAAATTACTCAGAATCAATTATTGGTTCGGCAGGTACCTCCTGAATGGTATAATCCGGATAGCTAACCCGCATTATCCATGAAGAATAAGGCGATGTTCCGATATTTCCCTTTATACGTATACTGATTGGCCCGAGCTGCTCACGTGTCCTATTAAGCCATAGTCCTTTATAAAGAAAAGTTTTCTTGGGTAGTACAGACACCCATTTGCCGTCCTTATAGGTCTCCATGATCAGTTCTGTTTCCCACAAACCCTCTGATTTTACGCTGGTTGTTCGCGCAAGATCTACTATTACATAATCCAGCTTTGTTAAATTATATACTTTCATTGCCATAAATTATAATTTTAACTACAGGGGTATTGTTACCACGTTACTAATTTATAAAAAATAAGCTATTTGACTACTTCAATAATCCTGCAGAGCTTACAAATATTAATATCGCCTTGCATTAATATCGCCAAAAGAAATCCAGTTCTAAAAGCTTTAAAACCGCTGATTTTCTACCAAAAACAAGCTAAAAATGAGCAAAAAGTAGCATTTTTCAAGAGGTTTTTGGCTTAAAACGGGCATTTTTGGGTCAAAAACGGTCTTAAAAACAATCTAAAAACGGTCTTTTTAGTACTATTTTGGACGATTTTGGGATGAAAAGTGTACCAAATGTACCAACTGTTCCACTTGTGCCGTGGTACAGTACGGGTGGAAGAGGTCAGGAATGGTTGCGATTACTTGGCGGTAGAACTCAGACAATTTTTGGAAGTTGGTGAAAGTCATTTTTAAGTAAAACAATCTGATATTTTTGGTAGTTATTATGCTTAGTGTTACTTTTACACTAAGTATTTAAAAAGTCTTCTCATAATTTAGGTTTATAATTGGTTAGTAAAGGCTCCTGCTCATCAGGAGCCTTACTTGTTTATAAGGGCAACCAATCATTATTGTTTAATTATCTCAACTTTGTTTTCTAGCGATCCTGTAGATCATGATCAGGGCGATAACGGTGATGACTATGGAAACGGCCGAAGCTTTGTAAACGCCGTGAAGGATCGCATAACCGTTTCCGGCGGCCATGGCGCCAAATACCGCGACGCCGATGGCTCCTGCAGTTTGGCGCGAAGTAGTCAATATAGCCGATGCCGTGCCTGAAAGCTTTTTATCGACACTGGCAAGGACACCATTGATCATGGCCGGTACAGCAAGGCCCATCCCGGTTGAAATGGTTAGGAAGGGTAAAAATAGTTTCCAATAGGGGGTAGTCGTACCGGCAACGAATAAGCCGGCGAAACCCAATGCGAAAATGCCTAATCCAAACAATATAGGTTTCCAGGTGCCGTAACGGGCAATAATGCGTGCACTAGCTACGTTGGAAAGCACAAAGCCCGCTGTCAGCGGGATAAAGGCCAGGCCTGCAACCAAGGATGTATAGTGCAGCACCTGTTGTAGATACAGACTTAATACAAAGATGCTTCCGTAATAGGCGCCATTCAACACCGCACCCAGCATTAACAAAGCATTAAATGTGCCAGAATCAAACAAGTAGAGGGGCAATACCGGGCGTGACGCCTTTCTTTCGACCCACAAGAAAAACAGGAACATCAACAGGAAAAACACCAACCCCATGACCACCACCGGGTTGCTAAAGCCCAGTTTCGGCCCTTCGATGATCGCCGCGATCAGTGCCGTGATCCCCAATGTCCAGCTGAGTTGGCCAGCCCAGTCAAATTTCCCGCTTCCTGTGTTGGCTTTTCCATCGTTCAATCTGAAACTCAGTAGAAACCCTGCCAGGCAGATGGGGATATTAATCAAAAAGATAAAGCGCCAGTTGGCCAGCTCGATCAGAAAGCCACCGATGGTAGGTCCTGCTGCCATGGCCGCGCTACCTGCAGCTGTCCATAAACCCACCGCCCGCGCGCGAACTTCCGGCTGGTGTGCGAAATGTCCGTTCAGCAGCGCCAGCGAACTTGGGATCATCATTGCCGCCCCCATGCCTTGAATAACCCTGGCCATAACCAGTGATACCCCATCCGGCGCAAAAGCGCAACCTGCAGAGGCTAGTCCAAAAATAACAATACCTAACTGAAAGATGCGCCTGGAGCCCAGCCGGTCGCTAATACTGCCCGCCGAAAGCATCAATACCGCGAAAGCCAGGGTATAGGCATCAACCACCCATTGCAAGGTGCTGATCCCCACCCCAAAAGCGCTCCCGATCTGCGGCAAGGCCAGGTTAACTATAGACACATCCAATTGCGCGACCACAAAGGCCAGGCTCGTTGCCAAAACAACCCATCTGAAAGAAGGTGACTTCATCCGGCAAAGCTAATCATCGGATGGTGTTGCCAAAAAATTAAATCGTCGTATCCGCAAACATAAAGCCTGCCGAACGCTTATGCTTCTGACTAAACAAGCTAGTTAAATTAAAACCAACAATCATGAGCAAAGACAAAGGGAGTAAGAACGTTAAAAAGGCCCCGGCAACCGAAGGTAAAAAGAGCACATCCGATTACCAGAGCGGTAAGAAAACTGTTTCTAAGGATGATCTATCCGCAGGCAAAAAGAAATAATGGTCGCGACCACTTTCTGTTTTTATAAAGACTGAAAATCCTTAGTTTCGGATTTTTAATTTGAATTATGCTAACGGTAGAAAAGATCGGCGGGACTTCGATGAGCTCGCTAAAGGAAGTGATCGACAATATTATTTATTTTAATGGGCAGTTGCAGGGCAGAGTGTTCGTGGTATCGGCGTTTTCGGGGGTAACCAACCTGCTTTTGGAGAATAAGAAAACCAAAGCACCGGGTGTTTATCATAAACTGGCGAATAATGAGGATTATCATGAGGCGCTAACTGACGTTGCAAACCAATTGAAATCTCTGAATAAAACATTTGAAACGCTTGGTCTTGATGTGGCTAAAGCCGATGATTTTATTGATAAACACATCGCCAAAGCGCTAACCTACCTGGAAAGTGCCACTACTATGCTAGCCTCGGGTTACCTCAACGAGGGTATCCTGCTCGCGGCGCGGGAAATATTGGCTTCTATTGGTGAAACGCACTCAGCTTATGTATTAAAACAAATTCTTCAAAGTAGGGGCGTTAACGCTAAACTCGTTGATTTATCTGGTTTTGATGACCGTAGGGCTTTGACCATTAGCGAACGTATTGCTGATGCTTTTAAAGCTATTGCTTTAACTAACTGCATCTGTATCACGACAGGTTATGCCAAAGGCACCGAGGGGATTATGCGCGAGTTTGATCGCGGCTATTCCGAAGTCACCTTTAGCAAGATCGCAGAGATACTAAAACCGCAGGAAGCCATTATCCATAAAGAATACCATTTATCGACAGCCGATCCTGGCCTGGTGGGTATAGAGAACGTGAAGCCCGTGGGCAATACCAATTATGATATTGCTGACCAACTCGCCGACGTCGGTATGGAAGCGATACACCCAAAAGCCGCTAAGCCCCTGGAAATGGCCGGAATACATTTGCGTATCAAAAATACCTTTGAACCTGGACACCCCGGCACGCTTATCACCAAAGACTACATCAGTAAGGTAAAAAGAGTAGAAGTGATCACCGGGACAGACCAGCAGTTGCTTATCGATATTTACGACCCGCTTATGACCGGCAACGTCGGTTCTGACCTAGCCATCATGCAACTCTTTTACCATCACGGCATCAGTTACACCTTCAAAGTCACCAGCGCCAATAGTATCAGCATTGTCATCTGGGAGAGCGACTTCAAACCGGAACTGATCATTGACCTCGAAAAACAATTCGAGAAAGTAAGCACCGAACCCGTTGCTATGGTGTGTCTGCTTGGCTCCAACATGGACCAACCTGGTCTCCTCGCCAATGCGGCCAAAGCCCTGGCCAAATACGAGATCAATATCATTAGCGCTGGCGTAGCCAAAGGCAAGGTCAACATCCAGTTTCTGATCGAACGCGCGCAGTTCAAGACGGCCATCATAGCGCTAAACAAAGCGATAGGGTGAGGGTTCAGGAATGTTGATTTACCCAGCCACCTTGTTTATTCCATCATCAGTCCAATCTCTCGTTCATCAATATGGTTTGTTTGCTGTGTCCTTGTCGCGCGTTCAATCCATTTAGTACGTAGAATGAGCGCCAATATGCCGAGGATCAATATCGTATAGCCGGCACCTAACCACGCCTGACTGTTAATATTGATGATCTTTACCACTATAAAGCTAAAAGCAGAGGTTGAAATGATATATCCACCCCCGGTCAGTCCGCTGGCCATACCACCATATTGCGAAAATCGGGTTAAACAATAGGCCAGCATACCATTAAATATAAACCCAGCTGATGAGTGAAGTAGGATTACATATGCCATTAATGTATACAAATTATGAACCTGTAAGGTTAATAAGATAAGGCAGCCGGAAAGAGTGAGCTGAACAACAGCAGCCGTAAACATCCGTTTAAAGAATGGCTTGGAAATAACGGCTTTAGAGATCAAACTCCCGCCGAGCATGGCAATACCGGAGATCATGGAACAATTACCGGTAACAGTTGCGGGATAATGCATTACTTTTTCGATCAAAAAAGGGCTTGACATATTATAGATCATCAAAACACCGTAGGAAAGCCCCAAAATAAACAGACCAGCTGTAAAATCCCAGGTACTAATCATTAATTGGTATGCCTTCCCAATGGTTTTTAAACGGAATGGTACCTTCATAGCAATTGTTTCGCCGCTGAAAATCAATTCTAACACAAGGAATACCAGCCCGAAGCAACCAAGAAAATAGAAATTTGACTGCCAGCCAAAATGGGTCTGTAAATACCCGCCGGCGAATGGGGCAATAATAGGTGCTGCCGACCAAATAACTGAAAAAAGACTGGTATAGTGTTTTAGCTTTTCGCCTGAAAACAGATCGAAGAAAAACGATCGTTTACTGACAACTATAACGGCGGACATCAGCCCCTGCAACGCACGCATATAATAGATCACTTGCAGGTTTCCTGTATTTGCAATAATAAAACTTGCCAGGCTAAACCCGGCCAGCGCGAGGATGTTTGGCATAAAGCGGCCATAACTGTCAAGTACGCCACCTACCAAAAGCTGGCCTATTCCGTAGGTTGCTAAAAATATGGAAATGGATAATTGTATAGCTGCAGGTGTTGCGCCCAATTTCGCACTCATATCCGGCAATGACGGGATATAGATATCCAACGCGAAACCGGTAATGGGGATAAGGCAGAAAGCCAGGATGGTACCGATGGCTTTATTTGATTCTTTGATGTTTTTCATGGTTTGCATTAATACTACAAAAGTACCCGGACAAACCAATCAACCGGTAAGATGAATCAAAGCAATGCTTATACAAATCAAATATTAGTTAACTTGCTTTAAGTGCGACCTAAAAAGCAGCGGGGTGGTGCCCGTATTTTGCTTGAAATATTTATTAAAATGAGAAGGATATTCGAAGCCGAGCGTATAGGCAATTTGCGCCGCATCCCAATCTGTATTGAGTAGTAGCGTTTTAGCTTCCTCCACTATACGTTCATGGATAATTTCACGGGTGGTTTTACCCGTAGCTTTTTTCATTACATTGTTTAGATAATTAACATGGATGTGCAACTGATCGGCATAAGCTGCCGGGGTAAGTAGCCGCAACGGGTTCTCCGGTGAATCAACGGGGAACTGCTGGTTAAGCACACTGAAAAACCTGGTGATCAAACGGTCATTGGCATTTTCCTGTTGTACCGGCCCCTGTAAATGTATACCCTCCAATATCATTATCTGAAGCAGGTTCCTGATCATGTCGTACCTGTAAAAATATTGGCTGGCAAGCAAGGCTTCCATTTCCCGGTACAAGTTGATAAACCGTTCACTTTGTTCGACTGATAACGGAATGACCGCAGGTACGGCCGGATTAAACAAAGCACTGCGATACCTGATGTCTTGCCGGATGCTATTCAACAAAAAAGTATCATTAAAAAGGCAATAAAAGCCAGACTGTGATGCCGAAGTTGCATGGTAGGATAACGGAACAGATGGATTGGAGAATATAATACCTCTGTTTTCAATAAGCGTTTCTTTACCAGCTGCCGTATGAACGCCCTGGCCAATAATCAGGCATATCTTATAATAATCACGGCGGTTATACGGTGTAAGTTTATTAAGACAAGTACGTTCCTTTACATTAAAATGGCTTACATTCGTTTTAGAAAGCAAGTCTGCAGGCATTTGTTGATTTGTGCGCTGATAAAATTCCAGCAGCGTTTCTGTTCCTATTTGCATGGCTTTACTATTATACAAGTCAAATATAGGCAGGAATAAGGAATACAGCCATCCTACCAAGATAAATGACCCGATATTTACAAAGTATTCGCTTTCCACCGATCCGAATAATAAGATTAAAACACTTTTTTATAACTTATAAATACCCATTAATGCTTTATTAAGCTTTAATTAATGTTTGACGATTATCTTGCCGGAAAACCAATTAATCTAATGATCCGGATACTGAATACAAGCAAAACTTTGAAATTCTTAGTTGTATTTTTATTGGGTGTGCTTGTCAGTAATGGCAGTATGGCCCGGGCAACGAAAATGCCGAAAGCGAAAAAAACGGTGGCAGCTGCAGATAGTGACCTTATTAAATCGCTAGATGGAAGTAATATTAGCTGGAATATTCCCGGCCCTACATCATCACAATCCATGCCTATCGGCAACGGCGACATCGGGCTTAATGTTTGGGTGGAACCCAGTGGAGATCTCGCTTTTTTTATTGGGAAAACAGATAGTTGGGCCGCAACTACTCATGACCTAATGAAGATCGGCGGGGTACATGTCGCCATGAGTCCCAATCCACTGGCTGTCGGCGGCGCACCATTTATCCAACTCCTTAAACTTCACGAAGGAGAGATTGAGATTAAAGAAGGTACCGGAAAAAATGCGATTGAACTCAGGGTGTGGGTAGACGCTAATCATCCGGTCATCAGGGTTGAGGCTAAAAGTGGTCAACCAATCTCTTTTAAAGTGACGCTGGATGACTGGCGTAAAGACGATGCAATCGTGTCTGATCTGACAGACCAGATTGTTTGGTACCATCGAAATGGTGTCACACCTACACCTCTTTTAACAAACAAAACCTTCGGTGCTTCAATCTCGGGTAAAGGGCTTATCAGCAAAGAGGCCAAAACACTTGAGTCGAGTGTTGCTACTACCTCTCAACTCATATCTATCACACCTCTAACCTCTACAACAAAAACACCAGAGGCGTGGTTCGGACAACTGGAGAAACTGGTTGCCCATACAGATGCCCTAAATCTGGAGAAATGCCGGCGAGAGCATCAAAAATGGTGGGATGAATTTTGGCATCGCAGCTGGATTTTCGCCAGCGGGAACCAGGCGGCAACGGATGTGACAGAAGGATATATTCTCCAGCGCTTTATTACTGCATGTGCCGGTCGTGGGGCATACCCGATCAAATTCAATGGTTCTATTTTCGTGGTAGATGATCCGCAGCGGGTCAATAAAGAAAAAGTTCCACAACCTGTCAATGCCGACTATCGTGCCTGGGACGGACAATATTGGTATCAAAATACACGAGCGATGTACTGGCCCCGCTTGCAGGCCGGTGATTATGACGAAATAATGCCGCTTTTTAAAATGTATCAGGCCGAGATGAAAGCAAATGAGCCCACTGTAAAAGCCTATTACAAGCATAACGGAAGTTATTTTGCGGAACAAATCGCTTTTTGGGCTCCTTTAAAATATATAGGACCCGAAATGCCTGCCAATTGGAATGACCATTACTTTACAGACATCCTAGACATGGGGATGATGATGCTTGACTACTATGAGTATACAGGCGACACTAAATTTGCCCGGGAAATGGCAGTGCCGATGATCTCATCGGGATTAACGTTTTTTAATGAACATTTCCCCCTTGGGCCGGATGGTAAGCTGTTACTCGATCCCGATAACGCTATCGAGATGTACTGGAAAGCAAGCAATCCTGCACCTGATATTGCAGGGCTGCATGCCATTCTGGAACGAATGATCGCTTTGCCAGCTAACCTAGCCGATGCATCTACCAGGTTAGCCTGGAGAAAAATGCAATCTGAACTTCCTGACCTTCCCAGCGAGATTCGGAATGGACAAAAGTTTCTGCTACCCTATGCCGGGCCACAGACTATGAAACGCAGGAACGGTGAAAACCCGGAGCTTTACGCTATCTATCCATTCAGGCTTTACGGCTTGGGAAAGCCTGATCTTGAGCTGGCTATCAGAACTTTCAATGCACGCACGTGTAAGCAAAAAGGATGCTGGGTACAGGATCCCATTCAGGCCGCAATGTTGGGTTTGACTGATGTGGCTGAAGATTATGTGCACTTTAACTTTACCAGGAGTGAACCAAGCCTCAAATTCCCGGCGTTTTGGGCTGAGGGAAATGATTACAAACCGGATGAAGATAATGGTGGTAACGGCGAAAATGGCTTACAGCAAATGTTACTGCAAGCTGTTGGTGAAAAATTGCTCCTTTTCCCAGCGTGGCCAAAGGACTGGGATGTTAATTTTAAACTGAACGCACCTTTTAATACTACAGTACAAGGCAAACTGGTAAATGGTAAATTAACCGATCTGGTTGTTACCCCGGCATCCAGAATGAAAGATATTATAAATATGGCCCATTAATACAAAAGACGATAATGCTTATTATTTATTTCTTTGAAGAAAATGGGAAAAACCCTATCGGGAATTAGAAATAGTTATAACTCACTCGTCGATCCAATTTAATCGGTGGCTATTTCGTTTTATTAAAAAAATAGCCGTTTCTCGATGCAAATTTTATGCAAATAAAAAACCCCACTCGCCAGAGTGGGGTTTAGATCATTGGTTTTTGAAGCTCCTGAGCCTGGACTCGAACCAGGGACCCTCTGATTAACAGTAATTAGGCTACCTCAAACTAGTTTTTTTAGTTCTGTGTTTTAAAATATTGCTCTGTTTATCAGGTTGTTGTAATTTATTATCGCACCTTACTTGACTTCTTAAAGACTCTAATGATATCTTTAGTACAGAATGTTTTACAATAGTTTTACAAAATGCCAACATTTAAAGCTCTGATATTCAAGCATCAAAAGAAAGAAGACGGTACATTTAATGTTAAAATCCGCGTTACTCACAATCGCGAATCCAAATATATAGCAACTTCTTATTATATCAAAGACAAGCAAGTAACTGGAAAATTTGAGATAAAGGATAAATCTATTTTAAAGAAAGTAGATGAAGAGATTGATGTTTACTGGGACGCTATTAAGCGCCTTCCCGAAGTATCAACTTTGACCGCAACCGAGTTAATCAGTGCAATGGAACGCGAAAAAATAAAAACTCAAAATGTTGAGATAGATTTTATAGCCTTTAGCATGCAGCACGTTAAAGAATTACAAGAGGGTGGAGGCGATAAGTATGCTGCTAGTTTTAAAACTACTATTAATAGCTTGCTTGACTTTTTTGAAAAGGATAAAGTTTTTATTTCTGAAATCACAACTAAAACACTTATAGCTTATGAAAGTTATTTGCGTTCTGAACGGACTATTGTTCGGAGCAATCAATTTGGTCGCCCTGTAAGCACCACTCATGAAGGTATGGGAAATGGATCGCTTACATATTTAACGAATATTCGGACATTGTTTAATGCAGCTGTTTTTAAATATAACGATGAGGATGCAGGTGTCACCGTTATTACCCATTATCCATTTCGTAAATACAAATTTGAAAAAAAGAAACTGGTTCAGAAACGTAGTTTGAAACCGGGTGTTATCAAACAGATCATAGGATTTACAGAAGAAAAATCAACAAGAGCGACGCTTGGTCGGGATGTCTTTCTGATATCGTTTTATTTGCTGGGTACCAACTTGATTGACCTTTTTGAAGCGTACAGATTAGAAAATGGTAGAATTATATATAATCGCAGCAAGACTGAAGACAGAAGGGCTGACTCTGCATTTATCTCTATTAAGGTGGAACGGGAACTTAAGCCTTACTTGGAAAAGTACCGCGACAAAAGTGGTAAGAGAGTATTTAGTTTTTACAAAATGTATAGTAGCTCCGAAAACTTTATTAAGGCTGTCAACACTGGTCTAGCAAAAGTGGTTAAGTCTTTAGAACTCGGACATGGGCTCACAACATACTATGCCCGCCATAGTTGGGCGACTATTGCTAGAAATGATTGCGGCATTTCAAAGGAGGATATATCCATGGCACTCAACCATTCTGATCCCAATCATAAGGTTACAGATGCATATCTCGAAACTGATTGGAGTATAATCGACAGGGCCAATCAAAAAGTGTTATTGTTATTCCGAAATGTAATGACTGAAGACGATTTAGATGAAGAATTAAATCGGGTTTTGGATGAAAATCCAGCCTCTCTTGAATATAGTTATGAAAGTCCTATGCACTAATGCTTCACTTGTCAACCTTATTATAAATGGAATAGTTATACAAACTATTTGATAGCAATTATATCAAATAGTCTGATTATCAACCAATCCTCTGCGGAATTACTCTTTTGTAAGAAAGTAAAGGTTTTAGAACAGCGTAATATGGTATGTCACCCGTGAAAATATTGTGAAATCCTATACCTATCACGTTTGACATACCAAAAACAACATATTTTTTTATGATAGTTGAACTGTTGTTGTTATGTCACCAGTGATATTTAATTCTCTCTTCCATTGTTGTTGATAATCTTCATCTGTTACATATGTATTGCTTGCCATATTCGGAGGAGTATGTATTCGTTCAATAATACCTTTTGTCTTCAGTTCCTTTATTGCCCTGTCAATTGTACTTATACTAGTATTAGATTCGGCGGCAAGGTCTGAAACTGAAGGATAGCAATAGGCTTTTTCGCCCAAATAAGAACATAGTAAAGCGTAAAGAGATTTTGCATTTCTAGATACGTCAGGATCACGCAATACGTCCTGGTTCACTTTTCCATAGCGATTTAGCTTACGGTGATAAAAAGTAGGAGATTTTTCCATGTGTTAATATGATTTTAACCAAATAATGCTAAAATGTTTAGTAGGTGCAAATCAAGAATAGATTATGAAAAATAAATGACAGAAAGATTTATACGTTGAAAGCCCACCATATTGACTTAGATACGACCTTTATTAGTCATTAGACTCAACACACTAAGAACGATAGCCCATTAGTCAAAATTAGCGTAATGATTGGCTGTAAGAAATTATTATAAGAGTGCTAACTACGTTACACATTCCTGCAAATAATCCCCAAAAGTATACGAGTGAAGATCTGTATGGATACTCCCAATTTCCAGTTTTAGTGGATTACAAGTACTTCGGGTTAGCGAAGCCCCTCAGATATTTGTATACATCGCTATAGTTTTAAAACCAGTCGTTAATTTAATAGATATTTTATGCTGCTTTATACAATGTTTTTACTCATAGTCTAAATCTAAAATCCATTCCATTCTTTGTGTAATAAATTGATAATCAACGTAAAAGCAATTTTGCGTTTCTGGATTCGTAGAAGATGAGCGATTTTAAGTATCAACAATTCATTTAATCAGCTCTTTTTATTTGATAGGCAGCTTAAGCTTAAAGTAAGCCCATGAGATTGTAGAGGATGACTGATTCGCTACCACGTCTCCAACACATTGATATTTTAGGGATGAGAAACTTATAGTTGGGGTTTTCGCTCAAATTTTTATACCGAAATTTTCAGAGTGGATATGTGATACATTGAGACGAGTACTATGTCTACTCACCCCCACTTGTTCTTGGATGCGGCTCTACCCCCGGTCTGCTTATTTTTTCTTTTTTGTCAAAAAGGAACCCTGCTGGAAGCTATTTCAGTTAGAAAGTGCGGCCTGCACAAAATTTATGACAACCTTGTCAATCATCGATAAGGCTAAACCAATCTAAACATGCTTTCTCAACCCATATCTAAGCTACCGCAACCGTAAAGCTTATCGACAACGAACACATTTCATTCATTTAATAAAATCAAACACATGATCATTACTTACAATAAAGCCAAAATAGTAGAGGACGAAAATGGCAAGAAGTTTCTTCAGCTGGAGCTACAGGCTTTTAGCCAGGGCACAAAAGTTGTCATTCGAAACACTTTCCCCGCAACATCTAATTTTTCACCAGAGGAACTTCTGGATCCATCGATTGCTACTGAGGCGATGTTAAGAAGAACAAAGCACGAATAACTTCTACGCTTTACAGCTGATTATCTACAGGAAAAACCTTTAAAGTTTAACTCTTAAACATTTAAATCTCAAAAGTTTAAACATAATATTATAACAACTATGAAAATCAAAGACGAACCACGTACTACACCAATTAGCGTTTTCACAGAAGCCGCACTCAAATACTTTAAATGCAAACCTGAAGATATTGAAATAAGGATGATCACCGAAAATAAAGAAGCTTTTCTAATTTATAAAGGTGAGGGATACAAAATTAGTACGCGTGAAATGCTACGTGAAGACATCGAATTTCAACTTACAAATAAAGAAGCGGCACTTCAAATCGACCTTGGGTGCTGGATCCAGGCAACAAAAAACACTGTTGTGATAAACCGTATTCTTGGAATTCTTGTTCGGAATATCGAAAACACTGAACAGGCCAAGAAACTTCTTATCGCCGTGGGACTGGGTGCTTATACGGATGATGCTGATATTGCTTTTTGGGAAATACTGTCGCGTATTGACCATGATGGGGAATTGCTGGGTAACGCAATGGTCATTGTAGTTCAAGTATACAGTGGAGCCGGATTAATAAACGACCTAACTGACTTGCAGATCTTGCACGGCCCGCGAGTTTATAACAGAATAACAGGCGGCATATTTGAGACCGTTTATGTTGAAGATAATCAGCGTGGGGCTTTTGAACTTTACCTTTATTCAACCGAAAGCTATCTTACTGCCTAATGATTAAAAGTAGAGGGGCTGTTGACAACAGGCTCTTTACTCTATCATTTTAAGATATACTCATTTAAGGGCTTATTTATCTTGTTGACAAGCCTTAGTTGCCTAATATAGATTATTCGAACCCAAATGGATAATTAACCTATTCGGCCATGATAACAATGGTACTTTAATTGCACTGGAAAATATGTGATCGGAGCAGGTTATTTCGTGATTGGTCTGTTAGAAACAGATTCATTATACCTACCAATACGTTCGATTTGTAGCCGTTGTCATAAATTAAAGAAAAGACAGTTGTTATGGCAGAACACGATGTCTTAAAACGGTTTTACATCCTTTAACGCAGTAATAAAAAGTCGCGGGCTTATTGTTATTATGGTCGCAGACAAAACATAATTTGCAAATTTTGATCGCACTGATATTGGTTAGAATAAAACTTACTTGAATTATTTACATCAAATTATCACAACCACAAGTGCCATCGATTTATGAAAAGAATATGCCTCCATGGGAATTCATTTCCTAATCAGAATCGAACCCAATTAGTAAATAGGAAAATTAGAAACAATCCAACAAACGAGGTTAGGCTTTTTCGCGACTTTTAAATGCCCGAGATCGACGATCTAAGCCCCGGCTGGTAAGTATCCAACTCGAAGATAAAACCAATTAGGTGACCGTTCTGTATTCCTGAAACTTAATTGCATTTTAACTTGGCTTACTTTTTAAGCGAGATTATTTAATAAGTTTAGGAGATATGGGAACTTACTATTACTTTAGGAACTTAATATCACAATTGTTCTAAACCCGTACACAATGAATTTCAGGAAATTCCTGCTGCTTTTTATTGGCAGTTCCTTAGTCGCCAGCGCTGCATTTTCCCAAAGTGCCGTCAGTGTCAATCC
>Ga0302304_10000075_pt1 | contig 85148 bp, 80 predicted proteins | sample III_Palsa_E2_2_FD_198769 | JGI IMG/M metagenome (GOLD analysis project Ga0302304, IMG submission 198769) | Peat permafrost microbial communities from Stordalen Mire near Abisko, Sweden - III_Palsa_E2_2 | ecosystem: Environmental > Terrestrial > Soil > Palsa > Peat permafrost | place: Sweden...
TAAAGAATGAGTAAGCTTAAACTGTAGGTTTAGCAACAAATATGCTTGTGTAATATTTACGGTAAGCAAAAGCTAAAAACAGGTTAAATATTAGCATTGGCGCAGCCGTTGTTAAACCTGATGGTGCCAAAACCGCATGAAATAAGAATATATTCAGCGTTATTGGAAATACAACCAAAATAAATAACGGGGTGTAACGATTTAACAATAAAAATAAGCCACTTACAATTTCAACAACTTTCATGAATGGAAAAAAATAACCTGCTCCAAATAAGCCGCCTTCAAAAGCACCCGCTGCATCTTTAGTTGGCGCTGGCATTGGAATAAAATGCAAAAAGAAATTAAGTCCAAATACAAAATAAATAAGTCCCAGTAATATCCGGGCGATTAGTACTGCAATTTTCATAATTTTAAGTTTAATATATGTTTAAACATCTAAATTAGTAATTAAAATAGCATAATCAAATATACATGCTTTTTTATAAAGCAAAAGAGTGGTAAATTCGTTTAAATATTTACAATGAACATACAAAAGATAACATTTGGTAATGGGTGCTTTTGGTGCACCGAAGCTATATTTCAAACGGTTAAAGGGGTAAAAAAGGTAACCTCGGGTTATATGGGCGGCCATGTTTTAAACCCTACCTATAAGCAAATATGCACCGGCGAAACCGGCCATGCCGAAGTAACCGAACTTGAATATGATGCCGACGAAATTTCATTTGATGAACTTTTGCTCATATTTTTCCGTACGCATAACCCTACGACTCTTAATCGCCAGGGCAATGATGTGGGCACACAATACCGATCGGCTATATTTTATAATACCGATGAGCAAAAGCAGCATGCCGAAGCTATGATCAAAAAACTAACCGAAGAAAAGGTTTTTGATGCCCCCATCGTAACAGAAATTACGCCTGCAAGCACATTTTATAAGGCCGAAGATTATCACCAAAATTATTTTCAGGAAAATGGGGGGCAACCTTATTGTGCTTATGTGATCCAGCCTAAGCTAAATAAGTTTGCCAAGGAGTTTACCGAAAAAATAAAACCGGAGTTGTTATAAAGCTCTTGTTTGTGATATTTGCAGAATGAGAAAATTGTATAGCTGTATATTGGCAGGTGCATTATTGTTTACTGCTTGCTCATCAACCAAAAAAGCAACCGGTAATTTAACAATAGTAAATAATGGCAAGGTGTGGGCCTCATTATGGCAACAGCAGGCTGCGGAATACAAGGCGCTATGCTTCCAGGCTTACAATATTGCAAAGCAGAGGATTGATGAAGCTGTAAAGCAAACACCATCCAAACCCTATGCGGTTATTACGGATATTGATGAAACCTTGCTGGATAACAGTCCATACGATGCCCAGCGCGCCCTAAATAATTTAGACTATGATTCCAAAACCTGGAAAGAGTGGACCGCCAGATCGGTAGCTGATACCGTGCCCGGCGCGCCTTCATTTTTTAAATACGCTGCATCAAAAGGGGTTGAAGTTTTTTATATTACCAACCGCGACGAAGATGAACGCCCCGGAACATTAAAAAACCTGCAACGTTACAACCTGCCAAACGCCGATGATGCTCATTTAATATTAAGATCGGGCCATTCCTCAAGCAAGGAAAGCCGCAGGGAGGCGGTGCTACAAACGCATACCGTTATTTTATTATGCGGCGATAACCTGGCCGATTTTGATGCGTTGTACGATAATAAACCCACCTTGCAAAGCAGGCAGCAAGCCACCCAAAAGCTGATACAGGAATTTGGCAGCAGATATATTGTATTACCTAATGCATCATACGGCGATTGGGAAAGCGCATTGTTTAACTTCAATTATAAATTAAGCAGCGCCCAAAAAGATTCTATAATTAAAGCGCAGATAAAAACTGAAAAGGATATTGCTAATTGAAATATAAACCCGAATTTCACCAATTAAAACTAATTGACTGGTTGTTTGTAAAGTTTAATAAATCATTCGATTCCTGTAACCTATATTTAGTGTAATTCGACTAATATGACAATTTTAGAAAATGATTATCTGAAAGTATCCATCGATGCTAAAGGCGCTCAGCTTTCCTCATTTTATAATAAGATCACTAATACCGAACAACTCTGGCAAGCCGATCCGAATATATGGCCCTGGCATGCACCCAATCTTTTCCCGATAGTAGGCGGCCTCATCAATGATGAATTATTGGTTGATGGGAAGACCTACCCGATGAAAAGGCATGGCTTTGCCCGCAATTCGGAGTTTGTATTGTTAAAAAGCGACGATCAGCAGGCTGTATTTTCCTTGCCTAATTCCGAAAAAACACTGGCAGTTTATCCTTACAGGTATGATTTTGAGATATTATACCTGCTGATAGATAATGCACTGCGCATAACTTATAAGATCATCAATCTGGATAAAAAGTCGATATATTTTTCTGTTGGTGCTCACCCGGCTTTTAAAGTGCCATTTAATAATGATGAAAAATATGAGGATTATTACCTTGAATTTGAAACAGAAAAAACTTTAACCACACATTTGCTGGATGCTAACGGCATGTTTTCCGGGGATAAAAAATCGATCCCGTTAGACGGCAATAAATTATGGCTAACAAGAAACCTGTTTGACAATGATGCGCTTGTTTTTAAAAAACTACAAACACGGCTGGTGACCATCAAAAGTAAAAATCACGATCAGTCGGTTTCTGTTGAGTTTCCGTATTTTAATTACTTAGGTATATGGGCCAAACCCGGTGCCGATTTTGTATGTATTGAACCCTGGCTTGGTTGCGCCGATACACAAGGCGAACCAAAAGACATCAGCAAAAAAGAAGATATTCAAAAAGTGCACCCCGGCCACGTTTTTGAAGCAGCATTTTTTATAAGTATATAACATCAGCTATGACATCCGATTCCACCAAAAGATTTTCAAACAGGGTTGAAAACTATGTTAAATTTCGCCCAAGTTACCCGCATGAGGTGCTAGCGTTTTTAAAAAAAGAATGTGGATTATCAAAAGAATCGATCATAGCCGATATAGGTGCGGGAACCGGCATATTTACCGAACTATTACTTGATGAAGGCTATACTGTTTATGCGGTTGAACCTAATGAACCCATGCGCCATGCAGCAATAGAGCAATTATCGGCCAATAAAAAGTTTATACCCGTTGATGGTACCGCTGAGGCAACCACCCTGCCTGCAAAGAGTATCGATTTGATTGTATGTGCCCAGGCTTTCCATTGGTTTAATGATGCCAAAACCCAGGTAGAGTTTAGCCGGATACTAAAAGATAGCGGCAAAGCAGCACTAATATGGAATAACCGGCTTGCTGCGGTCGACGATTTTTCAGAAGCATATGAAGAATTGTTAAAGCGCGATGGTATTGATTACAACAAAGTAAATCACCGCAAAATTAAGGATATTGATTTTAAGGCGTTTTTTAAGGATGGTATTTATACTTTAACTAAATATCCCAATACCCAAATTTTTGACGAAGCCGGGTTGATTGGCCGTGCATTTTCCTCATCCTATGTGCCAGCCGAAGGCACAGAAGCCGCTGAGAGATTTTTGCCTTTATTAAAAGATATCTTCAATAAATACAATGTTGATGGCAAGGTAAGCTTCCAATACCAAACAGAAATTTATCTGGGCGAGGTTTAACTGATATTTACTTAAGAGACGCAAAGTAACTATATGCTACTTTACACAAATATTTAAAAAATAAATTTGGATTGAGGTGTAAAATACCATCATCAACTTTTCAATAATTTCGGATATAAAAACCTACAAGACCATGTAATTTCTGTTCTTGGTATTATGAAAGCTTCTATAAATCTTGAAAGGTTTAAAGAAAATGTTGCAATCGCTTTTCCAAATCATAGAACCCAAAGAGCTAATAGATTAAACTTAAATAGAAAAAAAGATATAAAAGTACTTTCAAAGCGTGAGGCACAAATGCAAAGAAATACAAACAAGTTTATTTAATTTTATAGAAACTAATAATAGTTCCACAAAAGAAGAATTTTCTGAATTTATAAATCCAAAGGAAGTGACCAACCCCGATTTATCCGACTTCAAGCAAAAATTAACAAAAGCTATAAATTTTGACCCGAGGAAAGACAAATAATAATATAGAATATCCATATATTTAAGCTACCTAATCAGTGGCTTTTTTTATTACCTAAATTATTACTATGAAGAAGTTGTCTTTTTTGATCGTGATACTCTCTTATTCTTTTTTTGCAAAGGCTCAGGATAACCGATGGAAATTATTATTCCAAAACGATACATCAAAAACTTATATTGATACAGAACGAACACAGAAACTGCCTTATCTTGCTGGTCACCTTAGAGTTTTAGTACTATGGGTAAGGGTGCTCCCTGCGCAGCAAGATGGACATGGACAGCAGACTGATGAGAAAATGGCATTAGATGTTGCAAATAGTCAACTGGCACTTGTGTCGTTTATTATAAGGCGTGACGGTAAAATTATAATGGAAAACCAAATTGCTTCACCGGAATGGTCGGACATATACCCCGAAAGCTACGGCGAAGTGATGTTGACATATGGTAAAAGTTATTTAAAATCTCTTGGAGAGTGATGTTTGTGTAAACTGATATAGTTACCAAAGTATTGCGTCTCTACAAAATGTTTTCAAACGCCTTATTGCACCTTTACCGCTATTGCTGGCGATCGGTCACTTTCATTCTTCAACCTGTCGAGCGCGGTAACTATATATAGATAGGTTTTGCCGCTTTGTACGGTATTATCCTGATAAGTGAGCCCGTTATCATATTGTATATGTAATATATTATCAGGCTTATTAATATCTATCTTTTCAGTTCCTTCAAAACGGTAAATAACATAGCCATATACTGGTTCCTTGTCTGCCGCAAGCAATGGAGTTTGCCAGCTTAAAATTACGCCGCGCCCTACTTGTTTTGCCACCACATTTTGCGGCACATTGGGTGGTACGGAATCAAGCCAAAGCATTACAGGAGGCAACGCGTGATATTTATAAAGATTTGTTTTGAGTGTATCAGCAAAGCCCAGGTAATCATTAGTAAGTGAATTCGAACTAAAGAACACACTGCCCTGTATCCGTGGATTATTACGCAGATCACGGATCTCATCCGGAATTTCTGAAGGATTTTTATAGGCAATAGATCCCTTCGAGTGTTCAGCAATACGGTATACGCCATGCCCAATATATAAATGCCTGTTGTAAGTATTATTGCTCCACCAGTTCATTAAGGTATCATAATTGGCAACGCGGCTGCTCCTGGGCCAGTATAACTGCGGCACCGCATAATCAATCCAGCCATTCTTCATCCATTTACGCACATCGGCATAATTCTCATAATATGATGATCCGCCATGTGTCTCCGAGCCCTCAGGATTTTGGAATTTATTTGCCCAGATACCAAAGGGGCTCACCCCAAATTTTACATGTGGTTTATGTTTGTGTATGCTGTCGCCCAGCATTTGTATTAATGTATCTACATTATGGCGGCGCCAGTCTTTTATGTCGGTATAATTAGCTCCGTATTTATTAAAGGCATCAGCATCATTTATGTTTTGCCCGTCAATAAGATAAGGGTAAAAATAATCATCCATGTGTATGCCATCTACATCATAATTATCCAGCACATTTAAAATAATATGGATAATGTATTCGCGTACCTCAGGCAGCCCGGGGTTGAACAATTTTTGCCCGCCATAGGTAAAAAACCATTCGGGTTTTAAGTTGGTGATATGATTTGGACTAAGGGCAGAATACTTATTATCATTGGTTGCACGATATGGGTTGAACCACGCATGCAGTTCCATGCCACGTTTATGTGCTTCGGTAATGGCAAATTCAAGCGGATCATAAAACGGATCAGGAGCTACACCCTGCTTACCATTCAGCCATTTTGACCATGGCTCGGTGCCTTTTGCATAAAAAGCATCGGCGGCGGGCCGCACCTGGAAAAATACGGCGTTAATCCCAGTTTCCTGGTGATCATTCAGGATATCAATTAATTGCTGCTTTTGCTCATCTGCTGTCGACTTAGGTTGGGGCCAGTCTATATTTGCAACGGTTGCGATCCATACACCTCTGAATTCGCGCTTGGGCGCTATATTCTTCATTAAAAGGGTATCAGTTTGGGCCTGGGTTTTTGTTAACACTAATAACGAAAGAACAGGAAGTAGAAAATATTTATACAAATGCATTAAACCGTTTATTTTAGAAGCCGCAAAGATATAAAACTACCTAACGGCTGTTTTATTATGATATACAATAAATGGCGGCATTTTGTGTTTTAATCATTTTGTACTTATTTAGTAGGCGAATCCGTATAATTTAAACTTAGCGAAAATAATTTTATTCTCATTTTTTTTAAATTTTTACGTATCATTAGCCAATCAAAAACTGGTAAATAGTATAAAAATAAAACTTACACCTGTTGATATTTGATGTATCGGGCATAAATTGCCAAACAAAAATACCTCTCTGTGCATTTAAAGTACAGCGTATTAATTAAAGCATGAGCCTATATACATTAAGTATATTGAAAAACTAAAAACCAATTATTATGGAAAATCAATCGGGGCAAACTCCAAAGAAGAATTCAAACGTAATTTATTTCCTTATTGCTGTTGTGGTGGCTTTGCTGGGGACTGATGTATATCTGTATATGCAAAAAAATAAATCAGATGTTATAATCGTGAACCAGAGCGATGAAAAATCAAGATTAAAAGTTGAGCTTGACAGCCTTGAAGCGCAGGTTGAACAGGTAAACAATAGCAAAACCAAGCTGTCTGCAGCTATGCAGGCCAAAAATGATTCATTGCAAACCAAGATCCATGTTTTGAGGGCCGAACTTGCAAAAGGCAAATTAACTGTTGCAGAACTATCAAAAGCACAGGAAGACGTGAAACAGCTACGGTATTTTGTAACCAAATACACTGCTGATATTGATGAGCTGCAAAAGCAAAATGCCTCATTAACAACTGAAAGAGATACCTTAAAAACAAACCTGGCAACAGTAAAACAAAAAGCAGATACGCTAACTAAGAAGAACCAGGACCTAAGTACCAAAGTGCAGATAGCTTCGGCGCTTAAAGTTGCAGAGGTAGGGGTAGCGGCCTATAAAATAAAAGGCAGTGGTAAAGAGGTTGAAGTAAGCAGGGCTAGTCCGGCTAAAAAGATCAAGATCAGCTTTACTGTAGCAAGCAATGCGGTTGCTCCCAAAGGCATGCATGATATTTTTATCCGCATTATTGACCCTACAGGCAACCTGATAACTGAAGGAGATTCAGGTTCATTTAATGCTGACGGACAGAGCCTGCAATTCACATACAAGACAGCTATCGACTTTAAAGATGATGGCAATGCTTATGTAGTTGACTGGATGAATCCTTCAGCGTTCCAAAAAGGAAGCTACACCGTGATGCTTTATGCTGATGGCTATACCATGGGGAAAAGCAGCTTTACTTTGAAATAGGTTATTAGAGATTAGAGGCTGGAGATTAGAGATTAGGTTGATGAACAGCCTCTAAAATAAAAAAGCAACTGCAAATAGCAGTTGCTTTTTTTGTGAACTTAATAATAAATACAATAAATGTCAGAATATCCTAAAGTCAAAGATCAAGATTTAGTCGGCACATATCCGGCAACGGTCAAATCCGGAGGTGGTTATGTTTGGGATGAAGTTTTAGAATACAGAGTTTGGTGCCATCCACACGAGGGAGCACCGGATCTTTCCGAGGGGGATGATTATTACTATGTTTTTGATAACTATGAGGAAGCTCTTAAATTTTCAAAAGAAAACCCAGGATCTGAGGAACCTTTGGCTCTTATTTTACAAGAAGAATATATAGACGAACCCGAAATTAGTAAATATATCCATGTTAAAGAACAAAGAATTACAGAGTGGCCAGTTGAGTTCCTTTGCCGCCCAAGAAGACACAAAAATACCATAGCCGACTTTTTATCTCCAAATGCTCCAAGCAATAGATTAGAAATATTACGAGGGTTGGCGTAATTATTTTCTAATCCAGGCGCATATGCAAATCATTCAGAGAGTTCAAGTTTGTAGTCTAAGGATCACTGGTTAAGTCAAAAGCCTTTTGTATAACCTAATCTCTAACTCTCAAATCTCTCTTTCAAAAACTTACCGGTATAAGAATCCTTTACTTTTATCAAATCTTCGGGCAGGCCTTCAAAAACAACTTTACCACCTCTGTCGCCACCTTCGGGGCCTATATCTATTACCCAATCGGCACATTTAATAACATCCATATTATGCTCTATCACGATGATGGTATTACCATGATCGAGCAGGGCATCGAATGATTTCAACAGCTTTTTAATATCGGCAAAATGCAATCCTGTTGTAGGCTCATCAAAAATGAACAGCGTTTTGTGTGTGTTATTTCCCTTAACCAGGAACGATGCCAGCTTAATCCGCTGCGCCTCGCCACCTGAAAGTGTATTTGACGACTGACCCAAATGCACATAACCCAAACCAACATCAACCAATGGTTTTATTTTGGCTATGATCTTCGGCTCTTTTCTGAAAAATTCAAGCGCCTCATCAATGGTCATGTTCAACACATCAGCTACGTTTTTATCCTGGTAGGTAACATCCAATATATGCTGTTTAAAGCGTTTGCCGCCGCAGGTTTCGCAGGTTAAAAATATGTCGGCCATAAACTGCATCTCGATTTTCACCTCACCTTCGCCCTGGCAAACATCGCAACGCCCACCCTCAACATTAAATGAAAATGCCGACGGTTTCAATCCCGCTGCTTTTGATACCGGCTGTGCTGCAAACAGGTTACGGATCTCATCCCAGGCCTTTACATAAGTAACCGGGTTTGAGCGCGATGAACGGCCGATCGGGTTTTGATCTACCATTTCCACCTGTTCAATTTTCTGATAATCACCTTCAATGCTATCATATGATCCGGTTTGCTCGCCCGAATAATTACCCAGCGTTTTTTGCAATGCCGGAGCCAATATGCGTTTTACCAAACTTGTTTTACCTGAGCCTGATACCCCGGTAACCACTGTAAGTACTCCCAATGGAAATTTGGCATTAACCTGTTTCAGGTTATTTTCCCGTGCACCTTTTATCTCAATAAAGTCGTGCCATTTGCGGCGATGTGCCGGTATAGCTATTTCTTCCCTGCCGCTCAAATATTTACCGGTAAGGCTGTGTTCATCTTTTAAGATCTGGTCATAAGTGCCCGCGAAAACTAACTCACCGCCATGTGTACCAGCCTCTGGGCCAATATCAATAATATGGTCGGCGGCTTTCATTATCTCTTCCTCATGCTCCACTACCAATACAGTGTTACCTACATCGCGTAATGATTTCAATACACTTATCAACCGTTGAGTATCGCGCGGGTGCAAGCCAATGCTTGGCTCGTCCAAAACATAAACCGACCCTACCAGGCTGCTGCCCAATGAAGTTGCCAGGTTAATACGCTGCGACTCACCCCCAGAAAGTGTATTTGATAAACGGTTTAGCGTTAAATAACTTAGGCCTACATCATTCAGAAACAGTAGGCGGTTAGTTATCTCCATCAGCAATCGCTTGCCAATCTTAGTATCTGTTTCGTTTAATTTAAGATTGCTGAAAAAATCAAGCGCTTTATCTAAAGCCATCAAAACCACATCGGTTATCGATTTGCCATCAATTTTAACATAAGATGCATCCTGCCTTAAACGGCTGCCCTTACATTCGGGACAAGTGGTTTTCCCTCTATATCGCGATAGCAAAACCCTGTATTGAATTTTATAGGTTTGCTCTTCCATTTCCTTGAAGAAAGCATCCAGTCCACGGAAGAATTTATTGCCTGTCCATAACAACTTTTGCTCCTTTTCTGTCAACTGATTGTATTGACGATGGATCGGAAAATCAAATTTTAATGCATGCTGCACCAGTTGGTCGTTCCATTCGCGCATTTTTTCGCCGCGCCATGGGGCTATTGCGCCTTCATAAATGCTTTTGCTTTTATCAGGGATCACCAGGTCTTCATCAATACCTATCACTTTGCCATAACCCTCGCAACGCTTACAGGCACCGTAAGGATTGTTGAAACTGAAGAAATTAGGGCTTGGTTCTTCAAATTTAATACCATCCAGTTCAAAACGATCGCAGAAAAAACGCTCCGTTTCGGCATCTGCATCCGGCTGCTGATAGCGGACATAACAATCGCCCTTACCCTCGAAAAATGCAGTTTGTATGGAGTCGCCTAAACGACTTACAGTTTCGTCCTCATCATTCTTGGTGATACGGTCAATAACAATACGTACAGCATGATGGTCTGTTAATGATGATTGAGATGTACCTAAATCAACTTCTTCTTTTGGCTTTTCGCTTTCAGTTTTTTTCTTACCTTTTACTTTCGACTTTAAACTTTCAACTTCTTTTACCTCTTCTTCCAGCCATGAGCCGTCATCAACAATACTCATATCCTCAAGCAAAGTCTCAATTCTTGATAGTTTTTGCTGATACTCCACCCGCACAAATCCTTTTTGCATTAATACAGCTAGTTCTTCTTTCAAACTGCGGTTGTTGTGCGGATACAAGGGGCAAAGTATGGTTACCTGTGTTTCGTTTGGCAGCGACATGATAAAATTGATCACATCAGTAACCGAATCTTTTTTCACAATATGGCCCGATATAGGTGAAATAGTTTTGCCAATACGCGAGAACAATAGTTTCAGATAATCATAGATCTCGGTTGATGTACCTACAGTTGAGCGTGGATTTGAGGTAATTACTTTTTGCTCAATAGCAATGGCCGGGGCAATGCCTTTTATATAATCTACATCCGGCTTATTCATGCGCCCTAAAAACTGGCGCGCATATGATGAAAGGCTCTCGACATAACGGCGCTGGCCTTCAGCATACAAGGTATCAAATGCCAGCGATGATTTCCCGGAACCTGACATACCTGTAACCACTACCAGTTTGTTTTTAGGTATGGCTACATCAATGTTTTTAAGATTGTGTACCCTTGCGCCCTTTATAATAATATGATGTTGCGGATCTTTTTCTGCTTCGTTCATTCGTCAGTTCATAGTTCATAGTTCATGGCGCATCGTATTTGGCATTATTGCCATGAACTACGACCTATCAACCACGAACCGTTCCAAAATGCAAAAATCCTAAAATATTTAGCCGATTCCAAATGCGATCGGGATTATGTTGCTTATTATGACCGCTTTATTATATAACGTTAAAAAGTGTTAAATATCCTTAATGCATAAGCATAATTACGGTTCAACTGACCCAAACATTCACAAATTCAATAAATAAATTTGCTTTTTAGCGCGATAATTGCTTTATTTGATGTAACAATTTCTTAACAAAAAGGAGCACCCTATAGATTAAACTCTACTTAAACAAAATATTACATTTTAAATTAGTTTAAAGTAACAGTTTTCTATGGATTTTCAATTGAAAAGTGATCAGGATCTAATCCATCTATATATCACAGGTGACGAGGCGGGGCTGGTGGAGCTGATACGCCGTTACCAATCAAAAATTTACACTTCCATTTATTTGCTCGTTAAAGACGAATACCTTGCTGAGGATATTTTTCAGGATACTTTTATTAAAGTGATCAATACCCTTAAAGCCGGAAAATATAATGAAGAAGGCAAGTTTTTGCCCTGGGTAACCCGTATTGCGCATAACCTGGTTATAGATCATTTCAGGCGCGAGAAACGCGCGCCTATGGTAAGCAATGGCGACGATTTTGATATTTTTGAGGTATTGGGCAATTATGATGAAAGCACCGAAGACCGCATGGTGCGGGAGCAAACCCATAATGATCTGAAAACCCTCATCCAGCTTTTACCATCCGAGCAAAAAGAAGTATTGATCATGCGCCATTTTGGCGACCTGAGTTTTAAAGAAATTGCGGATATTACTGATGTAAGCATAAATACCGCTTTGGGCCGTATGCGCTATGCCCTTAATAACCTGCGTAAAATGATGCAGAGTAAAGAATTGAGCCTGAAAAATTAATTATGAAATTTTCATGAAATTTTTTATAGTTAATAAAATATAATATTAAAGCTTTCGTTTAGTTATTATTAAACATAAAAAAAGCTTGTATGGGCGAAATTTTTACAAATTCAATTAATGCGTTCATTAACAAAGCTCAGGTGAAGGAATCAGTTGTACACGAAAATCTTGATGCGGATGAATTGATGTTTTATCATTCTCTCCGTGCTGATTTGGATCTTTTAAGAAAGAAACCAAAACTGCAGACGATCCACTACATTCTTGATCATTCAAAAAGCTTGCGTTAATCTGATCTGCAGAGCAAAAGATCCAGGGCGATAGGTTATTCATAACTTTTCACCCTGGATTTCTTTTTTTTAATTATTTTCGACATGAGAATAATTTGAACTACTGCTTTCCCCTCTTTTTGCAAAGCAAAGAGAGGGGCGACAAGCGAAGCAATGTCGGGGTGAGTTAAATATTCAAATTGCATAGTTCATCGCTTCAATAACCGACTCACCCGGTCTTTGCTTCGCTCGACCATCCTCTCTACCGCAAGCGGTAAAGAGGTTAAAGTAAACGTTCTATAATAATATTCAGATATATAATGTTAAAGCAAGAACGTTACCGCCATTTTTTAGATTACTTTTCAAAAGAACAACCCAACCCTGTTACCGAACTGCATTACGGCAGCACGTTCCAATTGCTAATAGCGGTTATCCTATCGGCACAATGCACCGATAAACGCATTAACCGGGTAACCCCGGCGCTATTCGAACGTTTCCCCGATCCGGAAAGTTTAGCGGCATCAACATCCGATGAGGTTTTTACTTATATCCGCAGCGTAAGCTACCCGAATAATAAAGCCAAACACCTGGTGGGCATGGCCAAAATGCTGGTTAATGATTTTCATAGCCAGGTACCTTCCGGTATTGATGACTTGCAAAAAATGCCGGGCGTAGGCCGTAAAACCGCCAATGTAATTGCCTCGGTAGTATTTGATGCCCCGGCAATAGCTGTTGATACCCACGTTTTCCGGGTGGCTAACCGTATTGGCTTAACCACAAATGCCCGTACACCATTAGCAGTTGAAAAACAGCTAACTGAATATCTTCCGCAGGATGTATTGGGAGTAGCGCATCATTGGCTCATACTGCATGGCCGTTATATATGCGTGGCCCGCAGCCCTAAGTGCGAGATTTGCCCGTTAACATGGTTCTGTAAATACTACGCCCGTACGCATACAGAAAGTTACCTGCAAAAAGCCGAAACATTGAAAATTAAAAAGTTGAAGGATATGAAGAAGAAAAAATCGCTGGATGCGATAAGCAAGGAACTGGCAAAGCGAAGTGTGAAAGATTAATACTTATGTGTCATGGTTCTTATTTAAACTTAAAGGGTCAGTGATATTTTATCTATTTTAGTAAACCAACTAACCAATAAGTTTACCATCAAACCTATAAATATGAAAGCAAAATTATTTCTATTTTTCCTAAGCCTTACTTTTAGTGCGCAGGTATTTGCGCAACAGGGTTTCCCGTTTGCTAATGAGATCCGGGCATTTAAGCACCAGGATAGTTTAAGTTTTCCGAAGCCGGACGGAATATTGTTTATCGGCAGTTCCTCCATACGCAAATGGACCGATCTTGAACAGCGGTTTGCTGATGAACCAATAATAAGGCGAGGTGTAGGCGGATGCCAGCTTTGGCAGATCGTTGATTATTATACGCCTTACATTCTTTTCCCTTATAATCCGCGGAAGATATTCATATATGCTGGTGAAAATGATATTGCGGCAGGTAAGTCAGCACAATTTGTGGCTGATAATTTCACTAAGCTTTGGATGATGATCAATCAAAAACTGCCCTCGGCTGAAATTTACTTTTTGTCGATAAAACCAAGCCCCAGCAGGGAAAAATACTTTGCCGAAGTAGATAAAGCCAATGCAATGATCAAAGCTTATTTAAGGGGCAAACCAAAAAGTCATTTTATTGATGTAAGCACTGTGATCTATAAACCGGGAACTACTGTGCCCGATTCAAGCTTGTTCCAATCAGACTACCTGCATTTAAACAGCAAAGGGTATGACAAATGGCAGCAAGTGCTAAAGCCTTACGTAAACTAAAGTAATCTAATTATTCAAAATGCCTACTATAACAACCCGCCTCGCTAATTTTGATGATGTGCCAATCTTACAGCCATTAATAGCTGAATCAGTACGCGGCCTCAGTAAAGATTATTATACCAGCCAGCAAATTGAAAGCGCTATCAAATACATTTTTGGAGTTGATACGCAGCTATTGGTTGACGAAACCTATTATGTAGCCGAAGCAAATAATATGCTCGTGGCTTGCGGCGGATGGAGCAAAAGAAAAACTTTATACGGAGGAGATCAGCATAAAAGTACCGCCGACCCATTGCTAGATCCTTTCACAGAAGCTGCCCGCATACGTGCCTTTTTTGTCCATCCGGATTGGGCAAGGCAGGGAATTGGAAAAATGATGAACAATCTATGTGAGGCCGAAGCCATTAAGCATGGCTTTAAAGCGGTGGAACTTGGCGCTACATTACCCGGCATGCCGCTTTATACAGCATTGGGCTATGAGCAATTGTCGAAAATACAAGCGGAAATGCCTAATGGCGAATCCCTGCCCGTTGTTAAGATGTATAAAACACTTGTTAATGCATAACCTATATTAACAAAAAAGCGCCCCGATAAATCGGCGCGCTCTAATTAAACTACTTATCAAAACATTTCTTATTTATTGCTGCTGTCAACATTGGTGATTTTCCAACCCAATGTCTTATCAAGCGTTAAAATGTCAATACGTGTGTAGCCATCATATTTGAATTCAACTTTAACTTTGGCAGAGCCATCATCATTAGATAACACAGTTGTAGTAGTGTTAACTGTAACACCTGCTACTGTATTGTTTTTCAAATAATCAAGCAATTCATTTTTATCCATTGTGTTTGTATTGGTGCCACGCATTATGTTAAAATGCATTTCATTATCCAATACTTTGTTCAAGTCGGTTACTTTACCATTACTTACCGCACTAATGTAGATATTTACAACATCGGTTTGTGTAGGTTGGCTGGTATGTGATTTAGCAGAAGCGTTAACGGTTACGAAAGCCAACAGTAAGGCGATACCTGCGAGCATTGATTTTAGTGTTTTCATGATTTTGGTATTGATTTTATTAATTAAATTTATAACCATATGACACCACCAACTACCAATGTGTTACAGTTATTTTTGCTTATAGTTAAGATTTAATAAACATTTAACATTAACAGCCAATAATTAATAAATCCGAAACAGAACTACGTAATAACATTAATATGGTTGAGTTTAACGCCATTATTTTGCAATTTGCTGAACAAGGCGAAAAAACCGGGTGGAGTTATATCGAGATTCCGGCTGATCTCGCGCAGCAAATGAAGCCCGGTAATAAAAAATCTTTCAGAGTTAGGGGCATGCTGGATGCTTTGGCGGTTAAAGGCATGGCGCTGATGCCCATGGGCGAGGGTAACTTTATCATGGCATTAAAAGCCGATATAAGAAGGGGCATTCATAAACAGGCAGGGGCCATGTTGCAGGCAAAGCTTGAAGAAGATATTGATTTTAAAGTTGAAATACCCGATGACCTGAAAGAATGCTTTGATTTTGAGCCCGAAGCGTTTGAGTTCTACAATAGCCTTGCAAAATCACACCGCGACTACTTTATTAAATGGATAGATAGCGCCAAAACCAATGAAACCCGGGCCAAGCGTATTGTTAATACAGTTAACGCAATGCTACGGCATTGGGATTACGGTAAAATGATAAGAGAGATGAGAAAGGATTGAGTTAATAGATGAAATGTAAATCTATTAACATAATATACAAGTTGTTCAAAAAATCTGCTTATCTGCACATCCCCACATCTGCACATTATACATATCTTTACCAATCCATAATTTTTATAGCTAATAATGAGCGAAGATTTAAACCCGAACGATATACCTGCTAATGGCGAAGAAAAATTACATAACATTACCTCCCTTGATGGTTTGTACGAAAATTGGTTCCTGGATTATGCTTCGTATGTAATTCTTGACCGCGCCGTACCGCATATAAACGATGGTTTAAAACCTGTACAGCGCCGTATCTTGCACTCCCTTAGGGAGATGGACGACGGGCGTTTTAATAAAGCCGCCAACGTTATTGGCAATACCATGAAGTATCACCCACATGGCGATGCTTCTATTGGTGATGCAATGGTGCAGATAGGGCAAAAAAACCTGATGATCGATTGCCAGGGAAACTGGGGCGACCCGGTAACCGGCGACTCGGCAGCAGCACCCAGGTATATCGAGGCCAGGCTATCAAAATTTGCGCTCGAAGTTGCATTTAATCCTGAAACTACCGCATGGCAGGCCAGTTATGATGGCCGTAATAAAGAGCCTATAACCCTTCCAATTAAATTCCCATTATTATTGGCGCAAGGTGCCGATGGTATAGCCGTGGGTTTAGCTACCAAGATATTACCGCATAATTTTGTTGAACTTTTAGATGCATCTGTTGATGTACTTAAAGGTGGTACACCTAATCTGATGCCCGACTTCCCTTTCGGTGGTATGGCCGATGCTTCGGCATATAATGATGGGCAGCGCGGCGGCAAGGTAAGGGTGCGCGCAAAGATTATTGAACGCGACAAAAAAACCCTCGCCATTACCGAAATACCTTATACCACTACTACCGGCGGGTTAATAGATAGCATTATTTCTGCCAATGATAAGGGCAAGATCAAAATAAAGAAGATTGAGGATAATACCGCGCAAAATGTAGAGATCATCATCCATCTGGCACCGGGTATATCGCCTGATGTAACTATAGATGCCCTTTTTGCCTTTACTGATTGCGAGGTTTCTATATCACCTAATACGTGTGTGATACAGTCGGACAAGCCACGCTTTATGAGCGTGAATGATATGCTTACCGAAAGCACTCATTTTACACGTGAACTGCTTAAACAGGAGTTGCAAATTAAGCTGAAGGAATTGATGGAAAAGATCTTCTTCAGTTCGCTGCTTAAAATATTTATACAGGAAGGTATGTACAAGCATGCCGACTACGAAGGGTCATCAAATTTTGAGCAGGTGCTTGAAGTTTTGGATCGCTTGTTCGAGCCGTTCTTTCCGCAGTTTTATAGGGAGATATTGCCTGACGATTATAAAAAACTGATCGACAGGCCGATGAGCAGCATTACCCGTTTTGATGTTAAGAAAACGGATGAGCAGATCAAAAACCTGGAGAACGAAATAAAAACGGTTAAACATCACCTAAAGCATCTGACCGAATACACTATTGATTGGTTTACTAAACTGAAGGAGAAATACGGCAAAGGCCGCGAGCGTAAAACCGAGCTACGTATTTTTGATAAAGTTGAAGCTGCGCAGGTAGCCCTGGCCAATGTGAAGCTGTATGTTAACCGTATAGATGGCTTTATTGGTACCGGCTTAAAGAAAGACGAGTTTGTTTGCGATTGTTCTGATATTGATGAGATCATTGTGTTTAGGTCGGATGGATTGTGTGTGATTACCAAGATACAGGAGAAAGTTTTTGTGGGTAAGGATATTATTCACGTTGCCGTATTTAAAAAGAATGATGAGCGTACCGTTTACAACATGATCTACAAAGATGGTGCAAGCGGTGTAAGTTATATCAAACGTTTTTCGGTAACCGGCGTAACGCGCGACAAGGAATATGATTTAACAAAAGGCTCAAAGGCATCAAAAGTATTATACTTTAGTGCTAACCCTAACGGCGAGGCCGAGATAGTTAATATCCAGCTAAAACCGCATTCTAAACTTAAAAAGCTGCAGTTTGATGAGGACTTTGCAGGCATCACCATTAAAGGCCGTGGTTCGATGGGTAATATTGTTACCAAATACCCGGTTAAAAAGATCGCACTGAAAAGTAAGGGATTATCAACACTTTCGGGCCGTAAAATATGGTACGATGATATTTTAAAACGATTGAATGTTGATAACCGTGGTAAATATTTAGGCGAGTTTGATGGCGATGACCGTATTCTAACGGTTATGAGCAATGGTATTTACGAGCTTACCAGCTTCGACCTCAATAATCACTTTTTTGATAATATGATCCTGATCGAAAAGTATGATCCGGAGAAAATTTTCACAGTAGTGCATTACGATGGGAAATCAAAAAACTACCTGGTTAAACGCTTTGCATTTGAAAATACGCCAATAGGCAAAGAAACAAGTATCATCAGTGATGAGAATGGTTCGAAATTGGGATTCATTTCGGGCGCAGCGCAGCCTGTTGCAAAAGTTGATCAGCTTAAAGGCAAAACCCAAATACCTGAAACCATCGACATCAATCTGGCAGAATTAATAGATGTAAAAGGCATGAAGGCCATGGGCAACCGTGTAAGCCAGCATACTGTACAAAGCATTACGCTGATAGAACCTGAGGAGCCAGAAGTTGAAGTAATTGAAGAGGATATAATTGAGGACGATGCTGAAATAGTAGCAACAGAAACAGAAGAAGAATCAACAGAAAATATCTCTGCGGAATCTACTGATGAATCTGAGCTACACCAAACTAAAAAAGTTGATTTTGAGATCACCAACCCGGACGATATTGATATAGATGATGCCGGACAGCTTGGGTTGTTTTAAATCAATATAACCATAGCGATGGGTTTCAAACCCATCGCTATGGTTATAATTCTATCAGCTGCTTATCCGTCAGGCTGCATAAATAAATATCGATCTCCATATCTCCCATACCGTATATTTTTTCGGTTTGCCAAAAGGCCTCATAAATGGCAGGTTTACTTTTGATGCCGCTGTTATAAATATCGAGCAATTTTTGTTCAATGTAATTTAAACCCGCTGAATTTACGATTATACGTTTAACATGCGCCTGTAAAGCACTTTTAAGGCTATGCAGATTGCCCCAGTAGTTATTTTCATGCAGCCATTTATCCAATTCAACCGCGTTGTTAGTGGTATAGTATTTCCAGGCTTCGGCAGCTACAAAAAAATCCGGTTCGCCAATTTGTACACGTATATTATCATACAGGTATTCTAGTTGTTCCTCATTAAGCTGGCCCATGCCTTTAAAATCTTCTATTCCGGGGTAACTATCAGGGCAAATGAGATAAGTAGCAGGTGCAGAAAGATCAGTCATTTTGCTAAGCATTACTATAAGGCCCAACATATTTATCTGGCAATGCAGATCAAACTCAAACCACAGGTTTATCTCGTGATAAGGTTCGCTTAGCCTGCTGAGCTGGTTTATTACTTTCTTTTCGTAATTATCCGGGGTTTCGTCAAAGCTTTTGCAGATCCACTCCGAACGTTTTTTCCAAAAGCCACCAGATGCAATATTTTCTTCCAGCGGCCCTTCTGATAATACTTCGGGCCAAACCATAATGTCGCCTTCGAGCCCGGTGTGTTCAAAGCTGTTTAGGGTATCATCGCCATTTAGTATGTGGAGTATGTCTTCCATATTTTATATGTATAAATTTATAACAAATTGAGGGCTGTTTTGATATGTTGTAGCGGGAATATTACTTTATGAAAGCAATGACGCGGAAGGAGAGAGGTCTACTTACTCCCCTAACAGCGCCCTCAAACTATCTAATGTATCTGCTTCTTCCTTTGGTTTATCATGCCGCCAGCGTAATATGCGTGGGAAGCGCAGCGCAATACCGGACTTATGCCGGGTAGATTTATTGATTCCCTCAAAACCGATCTCAAAAACCAATTCAGGTTTTACGGTACGTACCGGGCCGAATTTTTCGAGTGTATTGCGTTTGATAAAATAATCTACCTTGTTTATTTCAGCATCTGTAAGGCCGGAATATGCTTTGGCAAATGGAACCAGCTTGTCGCCATCCCAAACGGCAAAGGTGTAATCAGTATACAAATCAGCACGGCGGCCATGACCTTTTTGAGCATAGATCATTACTGCATCAATTGATAGCGGGTCTATTTTCCATTTCCACCAGTCGCCCCGTCGACGGCCAACCTGGTAGGTAGCGCTTTTGCGTTTCAGCATTATGCCTTCGGCTATCATAGCCCTTGATCGTTCACGTATTTGCGCCAGTTCATCCCAGGTATTAAAATCAATTAAGGCCGATATATTGAATATTTCAGGATAATCGGTTGCTGCTTGCAGGCTTTCCAATATTTCGCGGCGCTCGGATTGGGTTTTATATCGAATATCTTCGCCCTTAAATTCCAGGCAATCATAAGAAATAACAGCAACCGGGCTCTCCTCCAATATTTTTTTGCTGATATTTTTACGCCCGATCCGGGTTTGCAAAACGTTAAAAGGCATGGGCAAACCATTCTGGAAACTCAGTATTTCGCCATCAATTACAGTACCATCCGGCAAAGCATTTAGAAACGGATGCAATTCCGGGAATTTTTCTGTCGATAGATCCTCACCACGGCTCCAGATGAATATTTTGCCATCGCGTTTTATCATTTGCGCCCGGATGCCGTCCCACTTCCATTCGGCCTGCCATTTTTCGGCATCGCCTAAAGCATTTTGTATTTCCTCAGCCGACTTCTGTTTTTCAGAGGTCTCCTGTATGGGATAAGCTAAAAAGAAAGGATAGGGGCGTGATATATCATCGGCAGCGCCTTGTTCCTGTATTAGTTGCTCGTAAAAATAAGTTTCGGGCACCCAGTTACCCATAATACGATGGGTTAACGTAGGCGCATCTAAATTCGAAATATCAGACAGAGCCTTGATTACCAGGTTTTGTGACACACCAACCCTAAAGCTGCCGGTAAGTAGTTTGTTGAATACAAAACGTTCCTGGCTATCCAGCATGGCCCATGATTCCAGTAACCATTCTTTGCGTTCTTCTTCAGTTTTATCGCCTAATAAATTCAACTCGGCAATCCATTCGGTTAGTGTTTTATTACTGCTTTGGTCGCTTTGCGGCATTAATAGCGCCATTGTTTCGGCCAGGTCGCCAACCACATGGTAGCTTTCTTCAAACAGCCATTGCGGTATGTTTGATGCCTCGATGGCCCACGTTCTTATCTGTGTTGAGTTGATGATCCGTTTAGGTTTTCGCCCGGTGAACAGGGCAAGCATATTCATCTTGTCGGTGTCGGGTACGCAGTTAAAGTAGTCCTTTAAAACCTTTACCTTTTCGTTGGTTTTATTGGTTTCATCCAACGAAAGAAAGAGTTGAGCAAATGCTTTCATATTTCACCAGCCCCCTCTTCCGGAAGAACCTCAGCCGGTGCTGCTTCCTCTTCTTCACCACCATATAAAGTATGCACTTCATGTGCATCAAAGCCGATTTCATTCAGGTATCTCGAGAAGGTTGCCGTGTAACCGTGGGTAAGATAAACCTTTTCACATCCAGTGGCATCAATAGCGCTGATGAGTCCATCCCAATCAGCATGGTCGGATAAAACAAATCCGCGATCGGCAGCGCGACGGCGTTTAGCGCCACGCAAAGCCATCCAGCCGGAACAATAACCAAAACTATACGGCCCGAACTTGCGCATCCAAGGTGTGCCTACTGATGATGGCGGAGCTAATATGATACCTTTGCGCACTTCTTCTTTTGGCGTATCGCTGGTGATCCTTTCAGTTGGGTTGAGTAATACGCCATTCCTGCAGAGTGCTTCATTGGTATTTTCAATTACGCCATGTGTATATACTTTGCCATTAAACAAATCGAGATTTTGCAAAATGCGCTGTGCCTTACCCAATGAGTAGCCAACTAATACCGTAGCCACTCCATTATGGAGGTTGGTACGCCACCAGTTATTTATATCCTCAAATATCTGTACCTGCGGCTTCCATTGGTAAACGGGCATGCCAAATGTGCATTCTGATATAAAATGATGGCACTTCACCGGTTCAAAAGGAGTAGAGATGCCATCGTCCTCAGTTTTATAATCACCTGAAACCACCCACACTTCGCCCTGGTATTCCACCCGAATTTGTGCCGAACCAATCACATGCCCGGCAGGGAATAAAGTTATCTGTACCCCATTTTTAATGATCGTTTCGCCATATTCTACAGTTTGTAGTTGGATCTCACCCAGGCGATAAAACAACACTTCTCTGGATAAATGATGAGCCAGGTAATGTTTATGCCCCCAATAAGCATGGTCGGAATGAGCATGGGTGATCACCGCGTCATCAACAGGTTTCCACGGGTCGATGTAAAATTTACCCCGGGCACAATAAATACCTTTGTCGGTAAATTCAAGCAGTGGTTTTCGGGTCATATGGTAATAAACCCGGAATTAAAGAATTGGTTTTAGATGACTCACCTGACTACACTGCGCTGGTCTACATCGCGTCATTGCGAGGAACGAAGCAATCTATAAACTATACAGAGCGAACTTGCATGGTTGACCTGCTTGCGTAGAGATTGCTTCGTTCCTCGCAATGACGCGCGGGTGGTGGTGGTCGAGTGAAGTAAAGGCAAGTGAGTTACAAGAATCCTTTAAACAACAAATCCCGGCAAAGCCAGGATCTGTTATATTATTTAAAAATAATTCTCTTAGTTCTTCATCGCAGGTTGAACCTGGGTAACCTTGCTGTTAAGGTTGATATAGTCAGTTACAATTTGTCCGGCTTCAATCTTTACAAAATCAAGGTCTTCATTTTTAGGTTTGGTTTCACCTTTTTTCAATGGTTTTAAGCCTAATGCTACCCTGCGCAGGTTATCACGTTCGAATGTTTTCTGATCGTCATCATCGCGTTGTCTTTTAAGCTGCTCTTCATTCAGCGTTACTGATTTTTCTTCGTCATGCTTTTTGAAATCGGCCACATCATCCAACAGGTATTTAAAGCTGTTGCTGTTGCTCATACGTTGGTCATGCAGTTTTCTTAGAGTTGGAATAACCGGGCTCAGATCGCCAAATTTGGTGTAATCGCTTTTGGCAATAACGTCAAAAGGCATAGCCGAAGGCTCGGTATCTTCGCCATATTTATCCAAAGGTATTATAGATGGAAACTGAATATCGGGGGTAACACCATGGCGCTGTGTAGAGTTGCCTGTAATACGGTAAAACTTAGCGATGGTTAAATTAAGTTGTCCGAACTTGCTTTCGCTACCGCCGGTTTGTTCTTTTTTATCACCACCGGTAACTTTTGAAACCATGTCGGCTAAAGTAGGGCTTATCACCTTGTCAAGCTCTATCTCGCTTTGTACCGAACCTTTACCATAAGTTTGGGTGCCGATGATGATACCACGGCCGTAATCTTGTATTGCGCCCGAGAAAATCTCTGATGCTGATGCACTGAAACGATCAACCAATATAGCCAACGGACCGCTGTAAGCTATTGAGGGATCATCGTCACTGTCAACTTCAACCTGGTTCCGGGTATCTCTTACCTGTACTACCGGGCCGGTTTTTATAAATAAGCCGGTTAATGAAATAGCTTCAGCTAATGAACCGCCGCCATCTTCGCGCAAGTCTATCACTATACCATCAACATTTTCATTTTTTAATGAATCAAGGATCAACTTAACGTCGCGGGTGGTGCTATGGTAATTAGCTGCGCCGGCTTGTGCGGCTTCATTATCTACATAAAATGCAGGAATATCAATAATGCCTATTTTAACGGTTTTACCATTATTGTTATAGGTACGCATCTCTTTTTTAGCCAGCTCATCCTGCAGCACAATCTTATCACGAACTATCTCTACCACTTTCGGCTTGCTGCCTACTGCTGCTTCGCCCGGTAATATTTCCAGCCTTACAGTTGTGCCTTTAGGTCCGCGGATCAAACCTATTGCGTTGTTAATGTTCCAGCCAACAATATTTTGAAACTCGCCCTCTTTGCCCTGGGCCACACCTACAATACGATCCTTAGGGTTTATTTGATGGCTTTTATCAGCCGGGCCACCATGTACAAGCGTTTGGATGGTTATGTATTCATTAACCGACTGCAGTGTTGCGCCAATACCTTCTAATGAACGCGACATTTCCATATTGAATTGGGCCGCATTAAAAGGATTAAAGTAATTGGTGTGCGGGTCAATGGCCTCGGTAAAGGCATCCATATACTGTTGGAAAACCTCCTGGTTGGTTAGTTTATTTGATTGCGAAAGCAGGTCGGTATAACGTTTTCTAAGCGTTGCCCTGTTTTTTGCCATATCGGGCGTAGCCAGTTTAAGGTTAAGCAAGTCATATTTCACATGTTTTAACCACTGATCGTCCATTTGGCTTTGTGTTGCTATCCATGGCAAATTCTCGCGATCAAATGTAAAAGAATCTGTTTGGGCAAAATCAAATTTATCATCAATGTGAGCTAATGAAAATTTAATACGGTCAAGGTAGCGTTTCTGAAAAACGTTGAACATGTAAAACACATCATTCAGATTTCCGCTCTTCATATCATCATCCAGCACATCTTTATATTTATCAAAATCCTGAATATCCGATGCTAATAAGTAGTTATGATCTTCATCAATTTTTTTAATGTAGCGGTTATAAACAACTTCGGACAATGAATCATTCAGATCAACTTTTTTATAGTTGTAGCGCGATATTAATTCGGCCACTTCTTTTGCAACAATGTTCTGTCGTACATCAGGTTGCAGATCATTTGAACCTACCACGCGGATAGGTTTTGAAGGGGAAGCCTTACAGGCAACTGCAGCACCAAGTATTAATACTAAACATAATTTCTTTAACATATCTTTTACGGTCTTTAAATCTGGAATATAAAACATCAATACTTGTGCCTAATATAAGTTCGCTAATGTAAATAAAAAGAGACAGTTGAAAAGCTGCCTCGTAATTAGAAATAACAATATTACAATAATGTTTGATCTTTCTGCTGATAGGACAGGCATTTTACCTTATTGTTACAATAAGGCCCAGAATATTAATCGGTTTTTTTGTCTTTTTTGTCGGCCATCACGGCATCAGCATAACGCATTTCTGTTTTTGAAGCGGAAGTTTTATTCAGGCGGATATAATTTACCTCTTTATCAATATCTGCCACATTGGCAACCCAGCCTTTTGCAGCGGCTAGCTGTCGGGCCTCGGTAAGGTCCTGCTGGGCTAAAACAACATCGCCCATATTAGCTTTGATCAGGGCCAGATCCATTAAATTGGAAATGGTATGCTTGTCATCATTTTGCTGGCGCGATATGCTATTACTTTGCAGCAGGTACCATTTAGCTTCAGAAAGCCTGTTTTGCTGAATATACAGTTTTGCCAATTCGCTAAAATTATAGCTGGCCTCATCATATATCCTGAAACGCATATTGTGCTGTGCAATTTTAATGATCGCATCTTCCTCGAGCTCAAGACTGTAATCGCTTTGTTTTATATTAAGCTTGCCAATTTTGGTTAGAGTAAGCTTCGCAACAGGCAAATGCGCAATGGAATTATCCTTTGCATGTATCGCCGGAAAACGTTCATGCTTTTTAAAGCTCACATTCCACCATTGTGCAGAGGCCGAAAAACTTATTGTTGTGAACAGAACAATAATTATTACAAATTTCATTTAATATCTTTCCCTTAGGTTTAATAAATTAATTAGCGCGCAAATATACTAAATAATCTAAAACAAGATAAGGATTAATTTTAATTATGCAAAAAGCTGAGTGTGTTTGAGATAGAGTGTTCTTCACTCTGTATAGAAAACGATTGCTTCGTACCTGCAATGACGCGCGAAGGTATCTAATACTAAGCCTTTCTCTTTGCTGCTAATTCCGACAAATAAAAATGCCACAATAACATCGTTGCTACTGTACGGTAAGGTTGCCAACAGGCAGCAATAGCAACCAGTTCATCTTTAGTTGTACTTGCTATCAAATGTTTTACTTTTTTCATAGCGTTTACTGCAGCCAGATCACCAATTGGGAAAATATCGGCACGTTGCAATACAAACATCAGGTAAACATCAATGGTCCAATGACCAATGCCTTTTAAGGTAATTAATTGGGCACGGATGGCATCATTAGGTAAATGCTCCAGCTCGTTTAGTTTGATATGACCGCTTAGTAAAGCTTCAGCCAGGTATTTAATGTAAGTGGCCTTTTGTCGGCTGCAATAGCAGGCGCGCATTTCCTCATCGGTAAGTAAGAGTAAACGCGCCGGGGTTAATTCGCCTACCCGCTCCTTCAATTTATTTAATGCTGATAAGGCCGATGCCAGCGACACCTGCTGCTCCAGAATAATATGTACCAAAGTTTCAAACGTATTGGGCCGCGACCATAATGGCGGATAGCCATAGCTGCTGATAATAGCTGCCAGATCAGCATCTGTAGCAGCTAATTGATCGCAAATGGAATAGAAATTGGTTTTGGTAAACTGTTCGCACATAGAATTGTTATCTTAAAATTACTAATTTTTTTAGGATTTAGCATTTAATTTCTGACTTTTACAATTATGAACAATCTGCCTCCTTTAGCCGAGCGTATGCGCCCCAAAAATCTGGATGATTATGTGGGGCAGAAACATCTTGTGGGTAAGGGCGCAGTATTGCGCAAGGCTATTGAATCGGGCAATTTGCCATCCATGATATTTTGGGGGCCGCCGGGAGTTGGTAAAACAACCCTGGCTTATATTATTTCACAAACACTGTACAGGCCGTTCTTTGCACTAAGTGCAATTAATTCGGGTGTTAAGGATGTTCGCGAGGTAATAGAAAAAGCAGCCTTATTAAAAGAACAAGGCGAAACGCTACCCATCCTTTTTATTGATGAAATACACCGCTTCTCGAAGTCGCAGCAGGACTCATTGTTGGGTGCCGTAGAGCGAGGCACGGTTACCTTGATTGGCGCTACTACAGAAAATCCATCGTTCGAGGTAATCTCGGCTTTGCTGTCGCGATGCCAGGTTTATATCTTACAGTCGCTGGAGGAAGATGATCTGATGAATCTTTTAACAAAAGCAATGAAGGAAGATATAGTCTTGCGCGATAAAAAAATAGAGATCAAAGAAGATGAGGCCCTGCTTCGTTTATCAGGCGGTGATGCACGTAAGCTGCTCAATATTTTCGAACTCCTGGTAAATGCCTTTACGGGCAAAAAGATAGAATTGACCAATGATGTGGTGCTGGAGCATGTGCAGCAAAACATGGCGCTGTATGATAAGGCTGGCGAGCAACATTATGATATTATTTCGGCGTTCATAAAATCAATGCGGGGCAGCGACCCTAATGGAGCAGTTTACTGGCTGGCCCGGATGATAGTAGGTGGAGAGGACCCGTCGTTCATTGCCCGCCGTATGCTGATACTGGCATCGGAAGATATTGGCAATGCTAACCCAAATGCCTTGCTGCTGGCGCAAGCCTGTTTCGAGGCTGTAAATGTGATCGGCATGCCGGAATCGCAATTGATCCTTTCGCAAACGGTTATTTATTTGGCAACATCGCCTAAAAGCAATTCGGCTACTACAGCTATAGGGGCGGCTATTGCATTGGTTAGAGAAACCGGCGACCTGCCTGTACCATTGCATCTGCGCAATGCCCCAACCAAATTCATGAAGAACATTGGCTATAGCAAAGGCTACAAATATGCCCACAGTTTTGAGGGCAATTTTACCGATCTCGACTTTTTGCCTGACGCTATAAAAGGAACTAAGATATACACCCCTGGTAATAATGCCCGTGAAGCTGAAGCAAAAGAAAAACTGAAAAAACTATGGGGCGAAAGATATAACTATTAGTATATTAACGGCTTAATTTATTAACCCGAATGATATCTACCTTTCTGCAACACGAGCTAAAATCCTTTTTACGCTCGCGAAATATGGGTAAAAACCTAGCCATAAAAATTGTAATGGGTCTTTTGATCCTGCTGTTTATCCTTTATGTATTTCTGGCAGGTTTTTTTCTTGATAAGATCTTAGCCCTGGCTTTTTCTAAGCAAGACCTTATAATTTGTTTTTGCGGTATAATATTTATCTATTTTTTATTCGAACTTATCTCACGCATGCAGTTACAGGAACTGCCCACATTAAAAGTTCAGCCTTATTTGCAATTGCCTATTAAGCGAAATACACTGGTGCAATATTTAGCCATTACTTCATTTATCTCTGCCTTTAACATCTTCCCTTTTCTGCTTTTTGTGCCATTTATTGTAAAAATTATTGCAGTTAAGTGGGGTGCGGGTGCTGCATGGGCTTTTGTAGTATCAATTTTAGGAATAACTATTTTTAACAACTACCTGGCCCTGTACATTAAAAGAAAATCGAACCTAAACGGGTGGATATTCTTAATATTCACCGCCATACTGGTACTACTATGCCTTGGCGATTTCCTTTGGCATCTGTATTCTATCAGAAACTTCTCTTACTTGTTCTTCGGCCATTTGATCGGTCATCCCGTTTTATGCATATTGCCACTGTTACTCGCCGCAATAATGTATTATGTTAATTTTTTATACCTGCGAAGCAATCTTTATCTTGAAGAACTAAGTTCAAAAAAGGAATCGTATAAAAGTAGTACAGAATATCCGATTTTAGATCGTTTTGGTATAACCGGCGATTTAGTGGCTAACGAAATTAAATTGATATTCAGAAATAAGCGGTCAAAATCAGCCCTTATAATGAGTGGCATATTTTTATTTTACGGATTATTGCTTTATACCAAACCAGGTTTTAATCACACAGATTATCCGGCAATTTTTGTGGGGATGTTTGTAACCGGCCTTTTCATAATAAATTATGGTCAGTTTATGTACAGTTGGCAAGCTTCACATTTTGATGGCTTGTTGGTTAACAAAATAAGCTTCACCAATTTTTTAAAAAGCAAATTCATACTGTTTACAATGGTATCAACCGTTGCATTTTTAGCTACTACACCTTATGTATATTTTGGCCGCCGCATTTTGCTTATACATTTGGTAATGTACGTATGGAACCTTGGTGTTAACACACTCATTATTTTATATGCCGCTAACAGGAATTATACCCGTATTGATCTTACAAAAGGAGCAGCATTTAACTGGGAAGGAGTAGGTGGCAGAAAATTCCTGATCGTATTTCCGTTGCTTTTAGCCCCCTATATTATTTATTTTCCTTGTAAATACATTCAACAGCCTGATCTCGGGCTTGCGCTGATCGCTGTAATTGGCTTGATATTCATTATTACCCGCAGCTTTTGGATGAAAAAACTGGAAGCTGATTTTTATAAACACAAGTATACTATAGCCGAAGGCTTTAGAACCAAATAATATGATAGAAATAAAAAATCTTAAGAAGGCTTATAATGGTGTGTTGGTTGTAAACATACCAGAACTGGAGATTAAAAAAGGCGAAAGTATTGGCCTGGTAGGTAATAATGGCGCCGGAAAAACAACCCTTTTCAGAATGATACTTGACCTGATACGCCCCGAAGCAGGAGAAGTTTTATCAAACGGTAAAAATGTAATGGGCCATGAACAATGGAAAAACTATACTGCATCTTATTTAGATGAAGGCTTCCTGATCGATTACCTTACACCTGAAGAATATTTTTATTTCATCGGAGGACTGCATCAGCAAACGCAAGCCAATGTTGATGATTTTTTGAGTACTCTTGCCGATTTCTTTAATGGCGAGATCTTAAAAAAAGGCAAATACATTCGTGATCTTTCCAAAGGGAATCAAACCAAAGTGGGAATATCCTCATGCCTTTTGCAAAAGCCCGAATTGCTGATGCTGGATGAGCCATTTGCCAATATCGACCCAAGTACACAGATCAGGTTAAAAAATACGCTGAAGGAGATCAATAAACAGCAGGGTGTCACCACACTTATTTCCAGTCATGACCTGAATCATGTAACTGATATATGCGATCGTATTTTATTAATGGAAAAAGGAAAGATCATAAAAGATATTGCCACCAGCTCATCAACTTTAGCTGAGTTGGAAGATTACTTTGCCGTTGGCCCGGTAAATTAAAAATGAATCGACCTGTAGAGACGCAATACTTTGCGTCTCTATCAGATAATTTTGATAAAGACGCAAAGTATTGCGCCTCTACGGGATTGGCGATATATTTGCGCCATGTATTCTATAAGACAAGCAACTATAAACGATGTTGAAATCATACGCACTTTAGCCGAAGAAATATGGTACGATGCGTATTTATCTATCTTAACAAAAGAGCAGTTAGATTATATGCTCACTGAAATTTATTCGACCGAAAAATTAACAGATCAGATCGAAAATAACCTGCAAACCTTTTTACTGGTTATAGAGGATGAGCAAACGGTAGCATTTGCAGCGTATTCACCACGCGAGGAAAATGCCGACATTTATAAATTGCATAAGCTATACTGCCTGCCCTCAACACAAGGCAAAGGCTATGGTAGGGTACTGATAAATGAAGTAAGCAATAAAGTATTGGAGGCAGGTAAAACTATCCTTGAGCTAAATGTGAACCGCTACAACAAAGCCAAAAGCTTTTATGAAAAAATGGGCTTTACCGTGGCTTATGAAGAAGACATCGCTATCGGCCCATATTTCATGAATGATTTTGTGATGAGGAAAAATTTGCAGGCTGATTAACCCTATATATAGGTGGACAGTTAACTGTAAAAGGCGAAAAGTTGTTTGTGCTTAATGGTCATTTACTTTTTACTTTCAATCTTTTACTTTCAACTTATTAACTATGAGCAAAGGCTTGCTAACGTTTCTTTTCAGCACACTAACAGTGCTTTCATGCCTGGCGCAGGCACCGCAGTTAATTCCGCTGCCGGTTTCGCTTAAAGTTAACCCGGGGCATTTCAAGTTAAATCGCCAAACCAGTATTGTTATCCCGACAGGCGATCCGGAATGTAAGAAGGTAGCCGAGTTGTTAGCAGGAATGCTGCAATCGCCTTCGGGATACCCATTCGCGATAACCCCTATAAACAAACCATCAAACACAATCCGTTTAAAGCTGAATAAAACACCAAATCCTGTAATTGGCGAAGAAGGATATATGCTCAGATCAACATCATCCGGGGTAATCATCACAGCTAATGACGACAAAGGAATATTTTACGGCATACAAACCTTAATGCAGCTATTGCCACCCGATATTGAATCGAAAGAAAAAGTAGCAGGTGTAAACTGGAGTATTCCTGCTGTTGATATTACCGATTATCCACGTTTTGGCTGGCGCGGGCTAATGCTGGATGTGAGCCGCCACTTTTTCCCAAAACAGGTTGTAAAAGATTATATTGATGAGATGGTGAAATACAAATACAACGTATTCCACTGGCACCTGTCAGATGATGATGGCTGGCGTATCGAGATAAAAAGCTTACCGCAATTAACCAGTGTTGGCGCATGGCGTGTAATGCGCACGGGGCCAATGTTTGGCTTCTCACCTTTCGAGGCACCACAACCCGGCGAAAAAGCAACTTATGGCGGTTATTATACCCAGGATGATATTCGCGAGATTGTTAAATATGCACAGGACAGGTATGTAACCATCCTGCCCGAAATTGATATCCCGGCGCATAGCCTGGCGCTGATTGCTGCCATACCTAATATATCATGTACACAAAAGCAATATGCGGTAGATCCCGGTACTAATTTTTACGAAAAGGAAGATAATGTACTTTGTGTTGGCAACGACTCGACTTATTTGATCCTGGATAAAATATTTACTGAAGTTGCAAAATTATTCCCCTGCGAATACATCCATGTAGGTGGCGACGAAGCTTATAAAGGGTTCTGGGATAAATGCCCCCAATGCCAGGCTTTAATGGCACGCGAACATCTGAAAAACACCGATGAGCTGCAAAGCTATTTTGTTAAACGGGTTGAACAGATTATTACTTCCAAAGGGAAGAAGATGATCGGTTGGGATGAGATATTGGAAGGCGGCCTGGCTCCTGAAGCTACGGTAATGAGCTGGCGCGATATGGAAGGCGGCAAAAAAGCCGCAAAAATGGGTCACAATGTAATTATGACACCTCAGAGTCAATGTTACCTTGATGTTTACCAGGGCGATCCGCTGGTTGAGCCACATACCTACGGGCATGTGTGGCTAACCGACTGTTATGATTTTGAACCGGTACCCGATAGTGTGGATGCCAAATATATTTTAGGCGGACAAGGAAATTTATGGACTGAAGCCGTGCCGGATGAGCGCCAGATACAATATATGGTATGGCCACGGGCAATGGCGCTGGCGGAAGTATTATGGTCGCCGAAAGTTGATCGCTATTTTGATGAATTTGTAGATAGGGTAGAAAATCATTTTAAACGACTGGATGCCGCACAAGTTAAATATGCACGCAGTATTTACGATCCGGTTATTACCAGTGCCCGAATGCCAGGGGATACTGCACTTAGGGTGCAGCTATCAACTCAAATAATAAACCTTGATCTCTTCTACACTTTTGATACCACCAACCCCGACAATTATTCACATAAATATAACGGTGTGCCTTTAGCTATTCCGAACGGTGCAGCTGAGATAAAGGTAGTGACCTATCGTAACAATAAACCTATTGGCAAACAAATAGACTTTATGCTGAAGGATTTGCCAAAGCGGAAGAATTAAGATAATATACCGCAGTTTGGACCAGGAAAATGCGATGTGGGTATTTGTATAAGATAATAACTACAAACCAAAATCATCAAAGGCAAATTTCAAATCCTTTATGATATACATTTGTACGTTTTCCCTTTTAGGGTCTTGATTAGGGATAATATCACCTAAAGCAAGATGCTTGTACTCCCCACTTTTTATTTTTTCAATTAATTGATTTTCTAACTCTTTTGACTTAATGCTTAACCTTCTCGCCGATTTTTCAAGCAGTTTACCTAAAGATACACTTTCATCTAATTGATGTTCCAAAATCTTTTCACAAAGTAAAATTCTGAGTTCTTCAAAATTAGTAATAACAGTATCTTCTGCTAATTTTCTTTTAAATTCCCTATCAATAATATAAAGATTTTTTAATAGATGTTCTATTGTATCTAATACTATAAAGAGTTGTTGAGGCTTGGGTATTGCCATTTCATGAACAGAGTCATTTCCTTTAAAACGTATTGTGTGCAACCTTTCAGCTTCTTTTCGAGTTATAAAACCATTAATTACCAACTTGTCAATTTTTGCACCTAAATCATCGCCATCGACTTTTCTTGCCGTGATAGACTTATCTACACAAACTGCTTCAATAATAGTTCTAAATGCTATTGCGGTTAACAAGTAACATTTTGCAGCTAAGGCACTTATAGCTTCACGATAAAGAGATTGTATTTCAGTTGGAAAATAATATACTTCCGTTATTTTTTGATGATTTTTTAAAACTTCAGGATAAGTATCAATCGTTGTTAGGTATTCCCATCCTCCTTGTTCATCTTCAACATGATTTTCATAATCAATGTACTCTGTTCGATAAGATATATTATCACAACCATCACATTTAACTATGCTATAAAAGTTACTAAAATTATATTCTTCAGAACCAGCAACTTTAACGAAATGAATTATTTTGTGATTAGTTGATTTATAACAATCAGAACAATAATTCAGTACTTTATCACCTATTTTCATTAAACTAACTAAAAATGTAAGTATTTATAGTAAAGATAGTATTATGAATGATAACCATAGTTTTAAAATTAATCGCCAATAAATCATTAAGTTTGATGAACTACGTTATATAGGCTATGAATAAAAAATATATCACCTTAATCCTGTTACTTTTAGTGAATTGCGCTATCGCACAGGTAAAACATACGGTAACAAAATCAACTATTACCTTTCAGATAAAAAATTTAGGGTTCAATACAGGTGGCAGCATTGGAGGCTTAAAAGCAAATATCCAGTTTGACCCGACAAACCTGGACAAAAGTATAATTGAAGCTTCTGCTGATGTAAATACAATTAATACCGATAATGATACCCGTGATGAGCACCTCAAAGGCGAATCATATTTTGACGCGGCCAAATACCCGGAGATCACGATGAAATCGGTTTCAATTAAACATAAAGGCGGCGATAGTTACACGGGCCAGTTTAACGTAACCATAAAAGGAAAAACCGAATTGCTTGACATGCCGTTTATCTATACCGTAAATGGTGCTAATGCTTCATTTAAGGGAATTTTGAAATTAAAACGTACCGATTTTGGTATTGGCAGCAGCAGCATGGTAATGTCAAACGATGTTACGGTAAATATTGATGTAGAAGCAAGTAAATAAAAATACCTGTAGAGACGCAATACTTTGCGTCTCTTTACAATACATAGTTCAGAAGACGCGAAGTATCGCGTCTCTACGGGATTTCTCCCTTAACATAAATATAACCTCCCACCTTAACGCCTCTCGTTTACAAATTGTAACTTTAAAGCATGAAATTGCGTGTACTGGTTTTAATTAACGCAGCAGCGGTAGCTATTACCCTTTCTGCCCTTAACTATTATTTTAGGCATAGTTGGTATGATCTTATCATCACATTTTTTGTGACCATTATCACCAGCTTTTTTGTGTTTTATTATTTGATAGAAAAATACGTCTATTCAAAGATCAAACTCATTTATAAACTCATCCATAACTTAAAGCTCGGGCGCGATCTGCGCGATGCTTTGGGCGAACATGTAAGCGTCGACCCCATAAATGATGTGGAACAGGAAGTAAAAGAATGGGCACGGCTAAAAAAGACGGAAATTGATGAACTGCGTACCCAGGAAAAATTCCGCAGAGATTTTTTGTCGAATATCTCGCATGAATTTAAGACACCGTTATTTGCCATACAAGGCTATATTGAGGCTATACAGGACGACGAATTTGAGGATCTGGATATGGCGAAAGATTTTTTAAGCAAAGCATCACGTAATGTTGACCGATTAAGTTACCTGATCAAAGACCTGGATGAGATCTCAAAACTGGAAACCGGCGAAATGGCCATCAACTATACCAGATTCAAGATTAATGACCTTATAAAGGAGGTTTTTGAGTCGATGGAGATGAAGGCCAAACAGCATAACATTAAATTAATATTCAAACAAAAATATGATGAGCCGATAGCCGTTCATGCCGACCGCGAAAAGATAATTCAGGTGCTGATTAACCTGATAGATAACTCTTTTAAATACGGTAAAGAGGGTGGAAGCACCTCCATAAGTTTGTTTGAATTGCACGATCAGGTGCTGGTTGAAGTAACCGATGATGGCATCGGCATTGAGGAAAAATACCTTCCAAGGCTATTTGAACGCTTTTTTCGGACGGATACCAGTCGCTCAAGGCAAATTGGCGGCTCAGGTTTAGGATTGGCTATTGTGAAACATATTATTGAGGCGCATCAGCAAACCATCAATGTGCGCAGTACGGAAGGATTGGGCTCAACCTTTGGGTTTACTTTACAAAAATCCAAGCCAGCTTTACAATTCCCTAACATTCCTGTTTTAAATAATTAACATTAACTTAACATTGCAAATGTACATTTGCCGAAATAATTAAAAAAGTATGTCACTAAACAGCATATTCCAGTATTTTGTACCAAAGGATAAAAAGATATTTTTTCCTTTATTTGAGCAGGCAGCAAGCAACGTAGTGGCTATAGCAACAGTGCTTGTTGAAGCGGTAAATTCAGCTAACCCTGCAACAAGAGAAGAACTGTTTAAACAGATTGATAAACTGGAAAATAAAGGCGATGAGCTTACCCATCAGATATATTTAGAACTGGGTAAAAACTTTATTACCCCGTTTGATCGTGAGGATATACATGCGCTGGCAACTGCCATTGATGATGTGGCCGATAACATACAAGGTGCAACCAACCGCATGAGTTTATATCGTATTGATGAATATAATGAGCATATTCGTAAATTATCTGACCTTATTTTACAGGGCAGTATTGATTTGGAAAAGGCTGTTAGAGAGTTAAAAGACTTGCGTAACGTACGAGCTATTGCTGATTCATGCATCAGGATAAACAGCATGGAAAATCAGGCTGATTATGTTTTTGACCGTGCCGTTGCCGACCTGTTTTTATATGAAAGAGATGCCATTAAACTTATAAAATATAAAGAAATACTGGCAGCGCTTGAAAACGCAACCGATATGTGCGAAGATGCTGCCAATGTAATAGAATCAATACTAGTTAAAAACGCCTAAAAGCAAGCTATCGATAAATGGTTACCACTCTCCTTGTTCTTGTAGTTGCGCTGGCGTTGATATTTGACTATACCAATGGCTTTCATGATGCTGCTAACTCAATAGCTACCGTTGTATCAACCAAAGTCCTAACGCCTTTCCAGGCTGTGGTATGGGCCGCTGCATTTAACTTTTTAGCTTATTTTGTGGTAAGGGATCATAGGGTAGCCAATACAGTATCAAAAATAGTAAATGAGCATTTTATTACTATGCACGTTATACTGGCTGGTTTAATTGCCGCCATTACTTGGAATTTAACTACTTGGTGGTTTGGGATACCCTCAAGCTCATCGCATACGCTTATTGGCGGTTTTGCCGGGGCTGGTATTACTAATGCTTTGTATATGGGCGCAAACGCATTTAGCGCAATCAATATAAAACTTGTGCTCACCACAATTGCCTATATAGTTTTGGCACCAATTATTGGCTTGGTGATAGCCTATATAGTAACTATAGCTATATTACACATTTGCAAGCGGGCAAGGCCTTCCACTGCTGAGCGCTGGTTTAAAAGGGTACAATTGATATCATCTGCTGCGCTAAGTTTTGCACACGGCACCAATGATGCGCAAAAGGTAATGGGTATTTTATATGTAACACTAATAGCCTCAAAAATAATAATGCCGGGCGCTCCAATGCCCGATTGGATACCACTGGCCTGTTACTCGGCAATTTCCTTAGGTACTATGTCTGGCGGTTGGAAGATCGTTAAAACGATGGGTTCCAAGATCACTAAAATTACCCCGCTTGAAGGTGTAAGCGCTGAAACCGCAGGAGCTATTACCCTATTGCTTACCGAGCGTTTTGGTATTCCTGTTTCAACCACGCATACCATCACCGGTTCAATTATTGGCGTAGGCTTAACCAAACGTGTATCAGCCGTGCGCTGGGGCGTAACCATTAACCTTGTTTGGGCGTGGATCATCACTATACCTATTTCTGCGCTTATTGCCGGTATAGTATTTACGCTGATAAGGGCGATAGGATAAGATTTCACTATCTCGCAATTGACGGGAAGTTTAAATAGTATTCTGTAATCACTTTGATACATGCCATTAATTTTTTCCCACTGATAGCTTTTTTACTAAATTGGCGGCATGAAAAAGTTACCCCTGCTTATCCTGTTTGCATTTATTGCCATAACCAGCCTTCAAATATTAACCCATAGTACAGAAGCACAAGCTCAACCCAACCTGTCGACATATGACATTGCTGGTGGATTAAAAGATGCTCTTTTCCAAAGCACCGCAAAAAGTACCGGGCAGCTATCTGCAATAAACGGATTTTTTGGCAACCCGGCAGTTAAAATACTTTTTCCGCCGCAGGCGCAAAAGGCCGAACATACTTTGCGTCAGCTTGGATTAGGAAAGCTTTGTGATAATGTGATCTTATCATTAAACCGTGCCGCCGAAGATGCCGCCGGGCAAGCAGAACCTATTTTTATTGATGCCATAAAGCACATGAGCTTTGATGACGCGGCAAGCATTCTTTTTGGCAAGCCAGATGCCGCAACCGATTATTTCAGGCGAACTACCAGCATACAGCTAGCGGCTAAATTTAAGCCTATTATCCAGGCTTGCCTAAATAAATCGGGTGCAACCCAATATTATAGTGATGCAGCAAAAGCTTATAATAAAGTGCCATTCGTATCACACATTAATCCCGACATTTCCGATTATGCTACCCAAAAGGCTATTGACGGTATTTTTACTGAGATAGCTTTGGAAGAACTTAATATCCGCAAGAATTTATCCGCACGCTCAACGCCGCTTATGCAAAGAGCATTTTCATTTGCTGATAAGGGGAGGTAGTAGGATTTAAAAATTTATACGAGCGTCATTGCGAGGTACGAAGTAATCTCTAAAGTAAATGGGTTATGCTGAGGCACTCGAAGCATGTGGGCAGGCCTTTACGCTTATGCTTCGAGTGGCCTCAGAATGACCCACCTATGATGCATTAAACTCAATAATAAGCCAATTACTTTTTTGGTTCGAATTTGACCTTTAGCTTTATATTCTCGGGTTTATTAGTAGTGTCTTTGGCCCAACCGGGATAGTTCCTGATCAGTATAATTGCAGCGCTGTCTGTTTTAGGGCTTAGGCTTTCAATTACTTTAAAATTGCTGAGTATATTATCATTGTTTACAGTAAACGACAGTTTTACCACACCTGTTTTGCCATCGGGCGATATCGCATTGTTTTTCAGGTATTCTTTGAGTGAGGGTTGTTCAGCGCCAGTTTCGGACTTTGATGATCGGTTCGTATCCTGGTTTACAGTGGCAACACTACCTGTGACAACAGGTTTCTTTTGCGTGCCATAGCCGGTAATCATAACTTCAGCCAGGGCATTGCTAATAGGTTGCATTGAGATAAGCAGGGAGTCCTGCTTTTTGATCTTTACTTGCTTCCTGTTATAACCCACACAGGTGATATCCAATACCGATTTATTGGGCACAGCCTTAATGCTGAAACTACCATGACTATCAGTTAGTGTGCTGGCTGCTGAACCTTTTATACTGATGGTAACCCCCGGTAAAGGCCCATTTTCATCCCTAACCAAACCTTTTATATTTTTTTTTAATGAATCAGGGATTGCCACGTTTGCACTCGCTTCCATGTCGGTCTTTCTTTGTGTAGTATAGCCCATTACCACCATTTCATTTAATGGTTCTGTGTCTTTTTTTACTGCGGCTACTGCAGTTTGCACGGGTATGATAGTTGCTGTTGAAGATGAATGCTTGCGTATTTTAGCCGATACAGGAGAGTGTTTAACAAACTTATCGGCGTTGTTTAATGCTATTTGATCGTTACTTGAATTTGGTTGTGATATTGTATCAGTATCAGCTTGTGCTTTAACTTTAATAATAATAGGTTTAGTTTTATCTGCCAATGAAATCTTATTTACAGCTGGCTGATGATAATATATCCATATACCGCCTATAGTAACGGCAATTAAAATAAAAGCAGCAACTGAAATAATCTGCCACATTACAATACGCCGGTTAGCTTTGTTAGCATGATGCTGTAAGCGCGAATGTAATTCATCCAGGTTCTTTTGCTGCTCGGTGCTCAATTGCTCATAGCCCTCCAATGCATCCATTAAAAAGGAATCATTCTGCGCTTCCTTTTCAAATTGGTGCATAGCATGGGCATCAAGTTCCCCGTTAAGGTACTTTTTGATCTGCTGTAATATGTCGGTGCGTTTACTCACTGTTTCTCTCCAGGCACATTTTCAGGTTGCGCTTACCATTTTGTATATAGCTTTTTATAGCCTTCGGGCTTTGTCCTGTTATCTCTGCAATTTCTTTGTAGCATTTCTCTTGTAAATAAAACAGGTCGATGCTTTGTTTTTGATTATCCGGTAATTGTGCAATACATTGTTCCAACGCTTTCAAATACTCTTCGCTGTATTTAATATCAGGATGCGAAGCCGGTTCAAATTTCACAACATCATCCAAAGCAACCATCTCCATTTTTTTAGCCGCCCGTAATTGCATCAGGCAATAATTACGACTAAGCACATACAACCAGCCGCGAAATTCCTTTATATCATGCTCTTTTACTTTTGTTACAAGTTGCTCAAATATGCCCATAACAGCATCTTTGGCTTGTTCTTCATCCTTTAAATATTTTAAACACACACCATAAACCAATACCACATATTTTTCATACAAACGCCCCAGCACTGCAAGACTATGGTCTGTGCGGTAACTGTTCAGCAAATGCTCGTCGCCTGCTTCATCGGGATGTATGGTACGGGTAAAAAAGGTCATTAAATGGGCTTGCAAAATAAATTTTTTAAATGGGTTATGGAAATGATTGTTTTAGGGAGGATACATTGCAATGGCGTGGGCATAAAATAATTTTCGCAGTCGCTCGGCTCTGGCCGAGTGACTTGTATCATAAGGCCTCCGGCCTGCGGCAGGATGCCGCTAAATATTGATCACTCGGCTGGAGCCGAGCGACTGCAGAAGTGGGGTTAAATAATGCCACAAAAAAAATAGCGATGGGTTTAAAACCCATCGCTATTGTATATCGATTCTTAAATCTAAAAAATTACACCAGTAACCTAACTGGTTCTTCAAGCAGAGATTTTAAGGTTAATAAGAAAGCCGAACCTGTTGCGCCGTCAACCACACGGTGGTCACAGCTTAGGGTTACCTTCATTATATTGCCCGGAATAACCGCGCCGTTTTTAACAACCGGAACCTGTTGTATACCGCTAACTGCTAATATACAAGCATCAGGTGGATTAATGATGGCAGTAAATTCATCAACACCAAACATACCTAAGTTAGATATTGTAAAGGTTGAACCTTCCCAATCAGCAGGCTGCAGTTTTTTTGCTTTCGCACGTTGTGCAAAGTCTTTCACTTCAACCGATATCTGGCTTAATGATTTGCCATCAGCAAAACGTACTACCGGAACCAGCAGTCCGTCTTCAACAGCTACAGCAACGCCAATATTAATATGTTCGTTATAACGGATCTTATCGCCCAACCATGATGAGTTGATGTTTGGATGTTGTTTTAAGGCAACAGCGCAAGCTTTCAACACAAAATCATTAAATGATATTTTAACCGGGGCAACTTCGTTTATTTTACCACGTGCTGCAATAGCCTGATCCATATCTATGGACATGGTTATGTAGAAATGCGGTGCAGTAAATAAGCTTTCAGATAAACGTTTAGCTATCACTTTACGCATTTGGCTAACAGGCTTCTCTGTGAATTTCTCCTGGCCAACATACTGTGGTATTACTACCGGAGCGGCAGCTTTTGCCGGAGCAGCGGCAGGGGCCGAAGCCGGCGTGCTTGCAGCAACAGGTGCCGGAGCAGCTGACGGTGTATAAGCCTCAATATCCTTCTTCACTATACGGCCGCCATCAGCAGAGCCTTTTAGGTCATTAAGGTTGATGCCTTTATCTTTTGCAATTTTACGTGCCAGCGGCGATGCCTTAACACGGCTATCATCAGCAGTTGATGAAGCAGTAGTTTCAACAGGAGCACTTGTTGCAGCTACCGGAGCAGCAGCAGGCGCTTCTTCAGCTATCGCTGTAGGAGCCGCAGCATTATCCTGTAATAAAGGGGTAATATCCGTGCCTTCTTTACCAACTATAGCTATAATGCCGTTAACCGGTGCAGCTTCGCCTTCTTTAGGGCCTATGTATAATAAGGTACCATCTTCGTAACCCACTACTTCCATAGTTGCCTTATCGGTTTCTACATCAGCTAATGAATCATCAGATTTTACTTTATCGCCAACTTTAAAGTTCCATTTGTTTATAACGCCTTCCGTCATGGTGTCACTAAGGGCAGGCATGCGAATAACCGTTGCAGGTATTTTTGAAGTATCAACTTTAGGCTGCGGTGTTGCTGCCGGTTTTTTATCTTCAACTGGTGCGGGTGCTGCACTTTCGGCAGGTTTAGCTTCAGCGCTAACTGCACCACTCAAGGCAGATTTGTAGTCTTCGCCTTCATTGCCAACTACAGCAATTACCGCGTCAACCGGTGCCGATTCTCCCTCTGCAATACCTATGAATAATAAAGTCCCTTCCTGGTATGATTCAAAATCCATAGTGGCTTTATCCGTTTCTATTTCGGCAAGCACATCACCTGGTTTTACTTTATCCCCAACTTTTTTATGCCATTTAGCTAAAACACCATCGGTCATGGTATCGCTCATTTTTGGCATTTTTACAACTTCAGCCATATACTATATGATGAATTAGTTTTAAATTTTAGTGTAATATAATTTTAATCCTTAATATATGGGTAATCTTTCTGCACATATACATCAGTGTAAAGTTCCTCTGCCTCAGGCCATGGCGACTCTTCTGCAAACTGTACAGATTCATCAACTTCAGCTTTTATTTTAGCAGCGATATCTTCAAACCATTTTTCATCAGCATAGCCTTCTTTTTCAATGGTTTGTTTAACCATTTCAATCGGGTCTTTTGCTTTATAGCTTTCTAATTCCTCTTTAGTGCGATATTTTTGAGGATCAGACATGGAGTGGCCTTTATAACGATAGGTACGCATTTCAAGGAAGGTTGGTCCTTCGCCGGCACGTGCTCGTTGTACAGCTTCGTCCATGGCATTATGTACAGCTACGGGGTCCATACCATCAACTGCAGATGAAGGTATACCATAAGGCAATCCTAATTTATATATATCTGTTTGTATGGTTGTACGCTCAACAGAAGTACCCATTGCGTAACCATTGTTTTCACAAACAAATATTACGGGTAGTTTCCATAAAGCAGCCATGTTAAAGGTTTCAGTTAATGCACCCTGGCGTACTGCGCCATCGCCCATATAAGCAACGTTAACAAATTCAGTCCCTTTGTATTTTTCAGCAAAAGCGATGCCTGCTCCCATAGGGATCTGACCGCCTACAATTCCGTGGCCTCCGTAAAAATGTTTTTCTTTATCAAACATGTGCATACTGCCGCCTTTGCCTTTTGAGCATCCGGTAGCTTTGCCATAAAGCTCAGCCATTATGGCATTTGAGGTAACACCTTTTGCTATAGCATGCGCGTGATCGCGATAAGCAGTGATCATACTGTCTTCCGGTTTCAATACAGACATGGCACCAGCTAAAACAGCTTCCTGGCCTATATATAAGTGGCAAAAGCCTCTTATTTTTTGTTGCCCATATAATTGGCCTGCTTTTTCTTCAAACCTGCGCATTAGCAGCATCCACTCATACCATTTAAGGTAAGTTTCTTTGTTTATTTCGATTGAACTCATTTGTTAAACAATCAATTTTTTCAGTTAAAGCGCAAATCTAATTATAACTTGCTAATTATGGAAACTGTGGCGTGCTGCAATAGCAAACAATTCTTGTTGTTGGTGGTAAGCTGACTATATAGCCAAATTAAAGCTCTCCTTTTGCTAAAATAGCTTAATTTAATTCCGAAATTGCACTAAAAAGTGTATTAAAATTTTTAACGCTGTATTTATAATTACTTAATACACAGAAAACCAGCGGCTATTTAAATTAATTATTATATTTTTTGAAATAAAAGCGTCATTTATTTGCAATTCTATAAAATTTGAATAGTTTTGTAGCAATACATATACATATTGTATAATTTAATGAACATTTGTTGTGCCTAATAACAACACACTAAGGATTAAATGAAGAAAATAACAATTGGTATTGCATTATTTTTCAGTGTTTTAGCTGCACAGGCTCAAACAAAAGTAGTACCCGCTCAGCCCGCTGATAAGGCACCCGACGAGCAGGAAAGTTTAGCAAAAGATTATCTGTCCCAAATAATGGGGGTTGCTTTGTCTGCTACCTCAAATATGAAACTATTCCATTTTGTTTATGACTGGATAGGTACCCCATACCGTTTTGGCGGAAGTTCAAAAAAAGGCATTGATTGCTCAGCATTCACAAAAGAACTGTACAGCGAAGTATTTAACCTTGATATCAAAAGAAATTCACGCGATATATTCAGCATGGTTAGCCCTGTTAGCAAGGATGAATTAAAAGAAGGCGATCTGGTTTTCTTTAAAATACATAGTCACAGAATATCGCACATAGGTATTTACTTAGGTAATAACCGCTTTGCACATGCATCGTCAAAAGGAGTAGCTATTAGCAGCCTTGATGACGCTTATTACAGCAGGTACTTTTATAAGGGAGGGCGTTTGTTAAGCGCTTTTAAAAGCCAGCTCGATAATTTACCGGATGCTACCAGTAGTAGTACCGGCGACAATTAGAAACTTAAATTTGTAATCCCCTCAATAAAATGAAGGGATTTTTTTTGACTGATGACATTCAACCCGTGTCCAAACAATTACTTTGTTTCGTCAGTAGTATTTCTCACCAAGCTAATTCCTGAAAAGAAAAATAATAATGCAATTATGCCAACAACGGTTAGCGTTGTTACATTGCCGGAATGTTGAATTATGCTAATACCGGCATAAATTAATCCTATAATACCGAGTACGGTAAGTATAGCGCCGAAAGTACGTTTTAAGTTCATAGGTAAATGCTGTTATTTAAAAGCATTTGTAAAAAACAAATAACACACCAATAATTAGTTATATATTTAATTATTGAATTTTATCCAGTTATGACACCTTTAATAGCCTTATTTATTGTCGTTTTTATTTTATTGATCCTGTTGTCCAGTTCATTTGTGACTGTAAAACAGGGCACTATTGCCGTAGTTACTGTATTTGGAAAGTACCGTCGTATATTATCACCTGGTTTAAATTTTAAGCTTCCGCTTATTGAAAATATCTATTCAAGGATCTCTATCCAGAACCGCTCTGTCGAACTCGAGTTCCAGGCAGTTACTTTTGACCAGGCCAATGTTTACTTTAAGGCCATGCTGCTTTATTCAGTTTTAAATCAATCGGAAGAAAGTATTAAAAATGTAGCTTTTAAGTTTGTTGATGAGCGCAACCTGATGCAAGCATTAATACGTACTGTTGAAGGATCGATCCGTGCATTTGTGGCCACTAAACGCCAGGCCGAAGTGTTGGTTTTGCGCCGCGATATTGTTGAACACGTAAAAGAACAACTTGACCAGATATTAGAGAACTGGGGTTATCATTTACAGGATCTGCAGTTGAATGATATTACTTTTGATGACATCATTATGAAATCAATGAGCCAGGTAGTGGCTTCAAATAACCTGAAGGCCGCCGCTGAGAACGAAGGCCAGGCCTTATTAATTACCAAAACCAAAGCTGCCGAGGCAGAAGGTAATGCGATCAAGATCTCGGCAGAGGCTGAGCGCCAGGCATCACAATTGCGCGGGCAGGGTGTTGCGCTATTCCGGCAGGAAGTAGCTAAGGGTATGAGCGTTGCTGCCAAAGAGATGCAGGATGCGCATATGGATACGTCTGTAATTTTGTTTACCATGTGGACAGAATCCATTAAACACTTCGCTGAAAACTCACAAGGTAATGTGATCTTCCTTGATGGATCAACTGATGCCATGCAACAAACCATGAAAGAAATGATGAGCTTAAACCTTTTGCATGCTGAGAAAGTCAAAAAGTAAAATTTTTGATCAATACAGCTAATGAGGTTTAAACTATTGAGGGTAATATGTATTGCCGCCCTGCTTTTGCCTGCATTGCAAAGGGCTTCGGCGCAGGATTATCACCAGTTAACTATTGATGATTTTCAGGGTACACCCAGTTCAGATGGTGATGGTGTTATTGCTTATACTAATTGCACTATCGATTTCCACTACCAGGCCAGCAGGCAAAACGGTTATTATCGTTTAAACTTTGATATTCGGGTTTTAATGAACCGGAACAGATCATGGATGAATAAAGGCCAGGTTAATTCCGCTGCCATGCTTGATGAAATACTCAAGCATGAGCAGGGCCATTATACCATAGCTTATATGGAGCAGCAGGAATTACTGCGCACGGTAGGTAAAACGGTCTTCCATGCCAACTATCAATATGAGGCCGCTAATATTTTTAACCGGATAGATGCTAAATACAAACAGTTGAATATTGATTATGATACCGACACGCAACACATGGTAAACCGTGTGCAGCAGCATAGCTGGGATGCATATTTAAAAAAAAAGTTAGCTTATATGCCACCGGTTGAATGATACACGGAGATTAGAAAGCCTCGCCAACATCAATAAACAAGCCCCTCGAACCTTCGCTGCCAAAGCCGTAGTCGACAGTGATATTAGTTTTGGATATTTTATTCAGCTTAATACGCAAGCCTGGCCCATAACCCGGTTGTATAGCCTGTAGCTTAGTGCCTTGTGCGGCTGATAATGATTCGGCATTAAGAAAAGCTACGCCACCTATTAAGCCATTGCTGGTTATTTTAAAGCGGTATTCGCCTTCAGCATATACCATTTGTGAACCGCGGAACCTGCCTTGTATATATCCCCTGCCGGTTGCAGAATTTGCATCCCACGAAGTACTCGGCAAATCAAGATATCCAGGCTTCCCGCTTAATATGATCCAGTCATAACTCCATAAGGCCAGTATATTATCTGAGCCTTCGGGCAATTCGTAATATTTTCGGGCATCAAGAACTACCGATTCCCAATTGCTTGTACTACCCGTAAGCTTGGTACTGGTGCGAAACTCTAAATTAACATATCCACCTTTTGATGGATTAATGCCATTGTCACGTGAGTCAAACAATCCGTTAAGTGTAAAGCCGGATGATATAGTTCGATCAGAAGTGCCGTAGAGAGTATAGTCAGATACTTTTCCATTTTCGTTACCTTCCTGGGTAATACCCCAATGGTCATCAAATATATAGCCCGCCCCGGCATAAAAATTTCCGGTTATGTGCCTTAGTGCTACTTCATAAAAACGAACGAAAAGGTAATCCATTGGATCGGCTTCGTTAAATGTGGAGCTACTGCCCAGGCCATATGTGTCTTGCGGGTATTTTAAAAAGCGGTAATCGCCTACAAAATCATATTCATTATCCTTGCTCCAAATATTGGTTTGTATGGGTAGGGTAAACTGTTTGTTTTGTGTGTAACTGGTACTGCCGACTATGGTTGATACTCTGGAATCGGGCCCTGTTCTGAAAGCCACATTGCCCGATAATACCAGCGCAAGGCGTGATACTAATGTATAACCGATAGCAGGTACAACAGATATCTGGGGTTTTGTGGTAATAGAATCAATTTCAGAAGATGGTTTGCTATGAAATAATTGTTTCAAAACATCAGGCAGATCCGTTTGCTTTACGCCTTTTACATCAACAGTAGTTGAGTCAGCTATTTTGTTTGGATCGGGGCCTTGCGGTTGTAGTTTTTTAAGTGGGATGCCCTGCGGAGTTTGTTGCGCAAATACATTGATACTTATTAATAGTAAAGCAGCAATAAATAAACCTGGAGTAAGGGATAGCTTCATGTAAAATTATAACTGCCCAAAAATATATTTATAATAATAAATTAATGTCAGGTTTCCTTTAAATCGCGGCTAAAGTAACAATTCTGTTTCATGGCGAAAAAAAAATCTGTATTTCAATTAAACATTTGACTAAAAAAGTCAATTAAATGACAAAACCCTGTATGCCATAGCACACAGGGTTTTAATTCTATTTTTTAAATTTTATTGGTATTGAATATAAATAGGGTAAGGCTTGTATTTAAGCACCTCTTGCGGGGTAAGCATGTGATGCGGAGCCTTTTTAATATCGTTTTTGTAGAACAATTTAAAGCCTGTAAACTGTACTGGTTCAGGATAAATGAAATTGCGGTAAGTACCGGTTTTCAAATCAGGTTCACCCCAGCCATCCATGTTCATTACCAGTTGTACCTCTTTATGCAGTTTGATGTTTTTATAGTTGGTCACCATTTTTTTAGTGAAACGGTGTACGATTAAAATTTTTGGAGGCAAATTGTATTTACGTACCACATTAGCCAGATAAGCCGAAACGTAGTTAATGTCCTCAGCATCAAAAGTGCCTATCTTTTTACCGGGAAGGGTGCCATCTTTCATCGAAAATTCAGGGTCCATGCCGATATGTACCTGTGGCATTTCAATGTATTTCTCTAATAAAGGTAATTCAGTTCTGATATTGCTTAATGATACCTGTATGTCTAAAAATACAATGGCATGTGCCTTTTTAGCTAAATATAAAACAGTATCAATCTGCTTAAATGGCATACGGTGGCGGTACATATGATCTTTACCGGGGTCGCCGCTGGCAACTACAGCAATATAATGTAAAGCGGGTTGTACCGGTGTTGATGGATCAGCCTTTTCCCAGTTTTTTACTTCTTCATGTAAGCGGGCCAGCATTTGGTTAGGAGGTAATTCACCTAAAATGCCCATCTTTTTTGAATAAAGATTACCGTAATAAGCCACTACCCTTTTAAAAGGCAAAATTGCACCCGGTAAAGGATATGGCGCATTTTTAACCGGCCACCTGCCTGTAGTATCGCCATGAGCCAGCCTTTTCATTAATGAATCATAAAGCTTTTTGTTTAATGGCGGATAAGTTACAGGTGCCGCTACAGTAGTATCCGCTTTAGGAGCAGTAGTTGCAGCGGTGCTGCTTGTGGTAGTTGTTGTAGTGGTTTTAGTTGCCGAATCACCTTGTTTTGCTGCGCTGCTGCTTTGGCTGCAGTTTGAAAGTAGGATTAACGGAATTAAAAGCAGTGTGGTAGAAAAAAAAATGTTTTTCAATTTCATAAAAAAGTGATATGATATAAGTAGCTAATTATAAATAAATTACTTATTGTTTATTAATAATATTTAGAAAATATAAACAATATATAGTACGGTGTAAATATAGATTTTTAGGAGCCTAATTAGATTTTATTTTTATAAAACTTTCCAAAAACACCCAAAGGTAATTTTGTTCCGGCTGTAGCTTGTAGGTAAAGTTCGCCTATCTCAAGGTTTGTAACTTTAGGGTAAGCGCTTTTGATCAGGTTTTCAATAATTACTGCTGAAAAACCAAGGGAATAAGTGTTCAGGATCAGGAAATGTTCTTCAGGATCAAGCAGTTCCACTACATCTTGCATCATCTCATTTATATGGTCTTCCAGCTTCCATTTCTCACCGTTAGGGCCATGTCCATACGCCGGTGGATCAAGTATGATACCGTTATATTTTTTGCCGCGTTTAAGTTCGCGTTTCACAAATTTAAGGGCATCTTCAACTACCCAGCGAATGTTTTTTATGCCCGATATTTCCTGATTCTCATTAGCCCAGGTAACTACTTGCTTAATGGAATCAACATGTGTAGTATCCGCCCCTGCAGCAGCAGCAATTAATGATGCACCACCGGTATAGGCAAATAAGTTAAGCACCTTTGGTTCGGGGGTTTTAAAGTTTTTGATGTTTTTGGAGATATAATCCCAGTTAACGGCTTGTTCGGGGAAAATACCCAGGTGTTTAAACGAGGTTAAAGCCAAACGGAACTTTATAGCGGCATCCTTATTTTTATATTCAATATGCCAGCGATCAGGAGTTTTAGGGTTTTTTTTGACCCAGTCGCCCGCCGTAGCCGACCGACCTTTAAATTTAATATCATGTAATCGCTTCCACTCAGCCTCAGGCAAAGTCTTACTCCAAACCGCCTGTGGTTCGGGCCGAATGAGTGTCACGGTACCAAAACGTTCCAGCTTTTCAAAATCGCCGCAATCAATCAGCTCGTAATCTTTCCAGTGGGTGGGTGTGAGAAGTTGGATCATTTTTTATATTAGTATCAAGTAATTAGTATCAAGTATCAAGATTTTTTGCAAGTGTATCAAGATTTTTTTTGCAATAGGCTTAATAACAACTACTTGATAAAGAGCTTTTTTAGTTAACTAAGCTTTTTTGTAGTCCGCCAATCATTTTTTTAATTTCAATGATCAGTTCACAAACGGCTTCCGATTTGTCTGTAGTTAGATAATTAAACTCTTTAGCAATGATTATTTGTGTTTCGAGTTCAAAGGCAGACCCTAATGCTATATTTAGAAATTGATAAAGCTCTTTATTAGATTTTCTTCCGCAACCCTCCGCAATATTAGAAGGTATTGAAACTACAGATCGTGTCATTTGTGAAATTAGGCTATACTTCTCTTCAGGTGGGAAATTTCTTGTCAGTTCAAATATGGTTTTACAGATTTTAATCCCAGCTTTCCATACTTTTAGCTCTTTAAAATTATGCATACTTCTTTTTAGTATTTAGTAGCTAATATCAAGTAGATAGACTTTTAGGATTGTAAAATTAGTTACTACATCTAAATAGCTAATATAAGGTTTGGTTCTTAAATTATATTTTTTTTGTCTTGATACTAGCTACTAGTTACCTGATATTAATCAAAGCTTCGCCTTTGCCGCTCTCATAAATTTGCTGGCAAATACAAAGTCGTTTAGTTCTTTGTTATCGGTGTGTGCAATGTCGTGGTTTGAGCCTTCCCACCATTTTTTCCCGTTATGCAGGAATATAATGTTATCGCCTATGCCCATTACGGAGTTCATATCGTGGGTTACAATTACGGTAGTTATCTGGTATTCCTGGGTAAGCTCATTGATGAGTTCATCTATCAGAATAGAAGTTTTTGGGTCGAGGCCGGAGTTGGGTTCATCAACAAATAAATATTTCGGCTGCATGGATATGGCCCGGGCTATGCCCACCCGTTTTTTCATTCCGCCCGATAATTCAGATGGGTAGAGTTTGTTTGTGCCTTTAAGATTAACACGTTCGAGGCAAAAATTAGCTCTTTCCAGTTTCTCTTCTTTTGACTTTTCAGTAAACAGGTTTAACGGAAACATGATATTTTCTTCAACTGTCATGGAGTCAAACAAGGCTGAATTCTGAAAAAGCATGCCAATTTGAGTACGGATGGGAACCCGTTGTTCAAAACTCATGTCGGTAAAATTTTCTCCGTCAAACAGTATATCGCCCTTGGTGGGTTCATGCAAACCAACTATGCATTTTAATAAAGTTGTTTTACCAGAGCCCGATCCGCCTATGATCAGGTTATTTTTGCCGGGTTTAAACTTTGCGCTTATCCCCTTTAATACTTCATTTTCGCCAAATGTTTTGTATATATCCTGTATCTCGATCATAACATTAAACTGGTTATAACTAAATCGGCAAATAGAATCATAACGCAGCTGTATACCACACCCTTGGTGGCCGACTGCCCAACCTCAAGCGCACCGCCCGAAGTATAAAAGCCCTGGTAAGCACAAATAGAAGTTATAATAAACCCAAAAACAACAGCTTTTACCAAGGCAACTCTTACGGTTAAGCCTTCAAAACCATCATGCACACCAGCTAGGTAATCAGCAGGAGAAACATCGCCAGATATAAGGCAGGCGATGTAACCACCTGTTATGCCTAAAGCTATTGATATAATAACCAACAGCGGTACCATAGTAACGCCGGCAATAATTTTGGGCGATATTAAATATCCGGGTGCATTTACACCCATAATTTCCAATGCATCAATTTGCTCGGTAACCCGCATGGTGCCTATTTGTGAGGCAATGTTTGAACCTATACGCCCGGCCAAAACAAGTGATGATATGGTGGGGCTAAACTCCAATATATTAGTGTCGCGGGCTATACTGCCTGCAATAGTGCGGGGCACCAGCGGGCTTGATAACTGGAAAGCTACCTGTATAGTAGTAGCCGCCCCGATAAATACTGATATAATAGAGATAATACCCAGTGAACCAATACCGGTTGAAACCATTTCGCGCATTACTTCGGCCCAGTAAACACTGAACTTTTCGGGCTTTCTGAAACTTAATCGTAATAAGAGTATATATTTTCCTAAACTATGAAACATGTACACATTAAATTTGGCTAAAAATACAGATTTTAACAATAAGGTTGAGGCATTGTTATAATGGAATACATAAAATTACAATAAGTGAATGTTTTACCGCCATTATCCCCCGCTTTACCGAGTTTTTGAATCGCTTTGCCAATTCCGGTGTAAAAGCTTGTATATTCAGTGTTACATTTGTTTTGTTATAACACCAGTACTAAAAACTATAAAATGAAAAACGCGCTCATTACCGCAGCAACAAAAGGAATAGGAAGGGCAGTAGCCATAGCATTTGCCAAAGAAGGAATCAACCTGGCCATCTGCGCAAGGGGAGAACAGGATCTGTTAGCCTTTAAGAATGAGCTGTTAGCTATTAATCCAAATATCCAGGTAGTTACTGTTGCTACTGATGTGAGCATAAAGGAGCAGATATTGCAATTTGCTGCAACAGCCGAAAAGGAATTGGGTGCCATCAGCATAATTGTGAATAATGCAGGTATATATGAACCCACCAGCATACTGGATGATGCAGATGATACCTTTACAAAAGGAATAAATACCAACCTGCAGCCAGCCTACTTATTATACCGCTATTTTGGTAAAACAATGATAGCAGCCGGCGAGGGCCATATATTCAATATTTGTTCAGTAGCGGCGCTTAATCCTATAGCTGAAGCGGGTGTTTACAGTGTAACAAAATTTGCGCTGTTGGGTCTAACTAAGGTAATGAGGCTTGAGATGCAGCAACATGGCGTAAAGGTAACCGCCGTAATTCCAGGCTCAACATTAACAAGCTCCTGGGATGGAGTAAAGGTTGAAAAGGATACAATGGTATTACCCGAAGACATTGCATCAGCTATTGTTAACACATATAAAATGAGCCCGGGAGCTAATGTTGATGAGATCATCATCAAACCTGCAAGCGGGCAGATCTAACTAAACTAACAAACAAGAAAATGGAAAAGAAACTATATCGCGATGAGCAGCATAAAATGATAGGCGGCGTTTGCGCCGGCCTTGGCGAATATTTTGATACTGATGTTACCGTAGTACGCTTGCTGTTCGCGTTTACTGTAATTATAATGGGTGTGGGGCTTGTTCCTTACATTATTATGTGGATCGTTTTGCCAAAGAAAGGCTATGGCTTTATAAATTATAACGACCCAAAGGTTGATTATACTGTGCCGCCAATAGTACCACCCAATGCAAATGATCCTTTTTTAAATGTAATGCCTAAACGCAGATCAAATGCAGGATTAATATTTGGCGTGATCCTTATCGTATTAGGCGGTATTTTTTTACTGGATCAGTTGGATTGGATCCCCGATTTTGATTTTGGCAGACTGTGGCCGCTGGTACTGGTAGCAGTAGGCATTGCGCTGATTGCCGGAGGGCAAAAACGTGAGCCTTGGCATGAACCCAACTGGCATAACGTTGACGAGAAAAGCGATACAGTAAAGGATAGTTCAGTAAACGATAACCCACCAACTGCATAAAGCCATGAAAAACGATAAATTAATTCCGGGATTGATCCTGGTACTTATAGGTGCAGTTATCCTGCTTGATAACTTTGGATACATTAGTTTTCATTGGGCCAATATCTGGCATTTATGGCCTATATTTTTGATTATAGGAGGTGTTAACCTGGTATTCGCTAATAACCGCACGCCGCTGGCTACCATTTTAAAAGTTGGCGTAGTTGTATTAGGATTCGGTTTATTACTGTTCGGTAATTTTGGTAACAATTGGGGATTCCCGGTTTATACTTATAACTGGCATCATCACGGGCGTGATAACGATAGTGATAACGACAATGATGACGACGACGATGATGACGATGATACTACCGCTACCACAGGTAAAATAGTAAAAGTAGAAGGCAGCAGTGTTTTCAACCAACCTTATACCGCCGATGCAAAAGTTGCCGAGCTACATATTAGCGGTGGTGGTACTGAATATAATTTAAAGGATACCACAAACCAGTTATTTAATGCCGATACCAAGGAGGTTTTTGGCAAGTATGATTTTACACATAGCAACAATGGCTCAACCTATATTCTTGATTTTAAAATGAGGGATCAGAAGGGCAGTCATTTTAACTGGCATAGCGGTAATGATAAATCAAACTCTGCAACCTTCAAACTCAATGTAAACCCGATATGGGATATTGATGTGCAGACAGGCGCTACAGCATTAGACTTTGATCTTTCAAAATTCAAGGTTAGATCGCTTAAGTTAAGTGGCGGCGCGGCATCATTTGATGTAAAACTGGGCCAGCCATTAATAAATACGGCTGTTGAGGTTTCTACAGGTATGTCAAGCGTTACTATTAGCATTCCTCAAAATGCAGCTTGTAGAATTAATACAGATTCTGGGCTATCCTCAACCGATTTCGATGGTTTTACCAAAACAAGCGACGGAAATTACGAAACACCCGGTTATGCATCGGCACAAAATAAGATCAACATTAATATAAGCGGCGGCATATCTGACTTTAATGTGCGCCGTTACTAAAAGCATTACAATGCTTTAATTTTAAGGTTGAAATGTTGCGTAAATTAGGCGGCATTTCAACCTTTCTGGTTTTTGTAAACATCATTCATTAACATACATGGCAAAGCCTGATCTTCCAACTTTAAAACCTTCGGGACAAACGACTTACCTGTTGGTTATAAGCGGCAAGCCGGAAGGCCCATTTACGGTTGAAGAATTAAAGGGCCTGCAAATAAAACCGGGTGATTTTATAAGATCAGCTGCCATGAATGATTATAAAGAAGCTCATGAAGTTGCCGAACTGCGCGAATATTTAGGTTTTAGTAAAGAACATATCCTTCCCCAATACTTTGCCAGCTTCGACCAGCGGCTGCTGGCATCAGCGCTCGACTGGTTTATGATAACAGGAATTTTTATTGCTGTAATATTCATCTGCCTGGTTGCCGTCAAAGATAAATCCACACAAATGATGGTTGCTATTAGTCTGCTGGCTACAGTTCCAATAGTTAAGATCATCTACCACATTATTATGGAAAGCTCCGTTAAACAAGCCACTTACGGTAAGCAATTGCTTAAAATAAAAGTATGCGATATGCAGGGCGAAAGAATAAGCACAGGTAAAGCCATTAGCCGAAATCTGGCTAAAATACTTTCGGTACTTACTTTATTTATCGGTTACCTGTTCAGCTTTTTTAACCGGCAGCAACAGTGTTTGCACGATATGGTGGCAGGTACGCTGGTGATTAAGGATAGGTTGATTTGAAATAGCTATTTGGTTTTAAAAAGTCTGTACTTCAACTTGCCCAAAACCAACAGACTTGAATCTGCATTATCTTTGGTTTCATATAAACTCAATGTGTCAGCATTAAATTTAAAGGCATATTCTTTTTGGTTGTTGTTTATATCAAAATCAATTACATCAAGATTATTTTCTGGCCCAGCAATAAAATCTGTATTAATATAAAAGGTTTTAAAATTTAAAAATCCTGCGACATCACCTTCATTTGTAAACCCAATTTTTTCAACATGCCCGGTTGAATCTGTAAAGGTATATTTTCCTGTTATCAATATTCTGTTGGTGATATATTGAATGCCATATCCCATATCGTTGTTCGATTCAGATTGTATCACCTTTAAGTAACGGGTACTATCTAAAAGCTTGTTATCTTTATTATAATGATAGATCAATAAGCTGGTATCATTGTTCTTAATACAATAACCTAATTCAAAAAAATTGCTCTTCACCTCATAGTCTTTCCTGTTAATTTTTAAAGAATTATGCTTATTGCCAACTGTTTTAAAATAAATAGTAAAATCACTGCCTTCATGATTATTCAAACTCACGCCAGCATCCAGGCTGTCGTTTTTAATGCTGTCCATTTCAATTGTTACAGAAGCAACACCATTTAGCTTTGAACGGGAGTTATATGGAGATCTTGTTTTAGTAATATCATTAATATAATCATCTTTCACCCAAATGCCTTGAATGATTGGTTTGAACCTTTGAATTAATGCCTGTGAGGAATTAAGTATAGTTACAGGTGTATTGTCTTTTGTTGTTGGTTTAGTGTTGTTTTTGCATGATAGAAGTACGGTAGCCAGCAACAACAAAGTTAAAGTGATCTTCATTTTTAGGATTTTAGGTGTTGCTAATATAGGAATTATTAAGAAGAGACAATATCTGATATGATTCTTGGATTAATAAACGTTTCAAGGCGATATTTTTCTAAAATTATATTAAATTTATGTATGGAAACACTTATCGTTCATCCAAATAATAAAGAACAATTAGCTGCTTTAAAGGCTTTTATTAAAGCGTTTAAAATTTCGTTTGAAGAAGAGAAATCAAGCTACGATCGAGAGTTTGTTGCAATGGTAAAACAAGGCGACGAAGACCTTAAAGCAGGTAAAGGAGTAAGTGTTGATGTCGATAATTTATGGAAGTAATATAAAAGAGTTACTTCACTCGATTATTGCTGATCCTTTTAAAGGCATAGGAAAACCTTAGGCGTTAAAGCATGAGTTATCAGGAAAGTGGTCACGAAGAATTAACCATGAACATAGGATAATTTATAGGATTGAAGGCGACAAGATAAAAGTATATTCTTTACAAGGGCATTATCAGCGAAGCTAGTTTCAAACCCTTTAACCATCCCTTAACCCAAAGTTTACAACCTTTAAACTTTACAGTATCAAAACCATAAATCATATTTCGTATTTTTGCATTATAAATTCCCGTGCATGAATACTGATGCTGTTAAATTGCTGCAAGGCCGTTATTGTAATTCGCTAACCGAATATTCGCGTTTTGTAACCCGTGAGGTGTTCATTGGCGATGTGCCAATGGGTGGTAATAACCCTATCCGTATACAAAGTATGACCACTACCGATACTATGGATACCATTGGTACGGTTGAGCAATCGATCAGGATGATCAATGCCGGATGCGAGTATGTGCGCATTACCGCGCCAAGCATTAAGGAAGCACAAAACTTAGTCGAAATTAAAAAACAATTGCGCCAGCGTGGTTATACTGCCCCTTTAGTTGCCGATATACACTTTACCCCCAATGCCGCCGAAGTTGCTGCCCGTATAGTTGAAAAAGTCCGGGTAAATCCTGGCAATTATGCCGATAAAAAGAAATTCGACCAAATAGATTATACCGACCTGGAATATCAGGCCGAACTGGAGCGCATCTACCAAAAGTTTTTGCCATTGGTGAAGATCTGTAAGGAATACGGCACAGCCATGCGTATTGGCACCAATCATGGTTCGTTGTCTGACCGTATTATGAGTCGTTATGGCGATACCCCGCAGGGTATGGTTGAGTCTGCTATGGAGTTTATGCGGATGTGCGAAACGCTGAATTATTATAATTTGGTGATCTCCATGAAATCGAGCAATCCGCAGGTAATGGTGCAAGCCTACCGATTATTGGTGGAAACAATGGTTGCCGAGGGTATGAACTACCCGCTCCACCTTGGCGTAACCGAAGCCGGTGATGGCGAGGATGGCCGTATCAAATCTGCGGTAGGTATCGGCACTTTGCTTGAAGATGGACTTGGCGATACCGTCCGCGTTTCACTTACCGAAGAGCCCGAAGCTGAGGCCCCGGTTGCTATTGCATTAGTAGAACGTTATGCTTCGCGAAGTCAAAAGTCAAAAGTCGAAAGTGAAAGGTTAAAAAACAGCACTGATGAAGCGCAACTTTCAACTTTCAACTTTCAACCTTCAACTCATTCACCCTACGAATACAAAAAACGTGATACCTACGAAGCCAATGCCTTCATCGGCGGGCACATGGTGCCGCGGGTGGTGATCGATCTTTCGAAAAGTAATTTGAAAGACCCGGCTATGTTAAATGATGCAGGTTACCTGTATTCGCCATTGCTGGATAAATACAATATGGCCGAGCAATCGGTTGATTTTATTTACCTGGCTGATCAGTTGCCGTCATTTACTTTCCCGGCTAACTTAAAACAACTCTACAATTACCCAACCTGGCAAAAGCTGGCTAATAAAGTCAACTGTCACCCGGTATTTAGTTTGAAAGAATATATAGAAGCTGAAGACCGTTCTTCAGCTTTAAATTTAGTGCGCATAAAGCCAGCCGATATTGATTCAGAGGATTTCGGTCTGTTGCCATTAGACAAATCTCTGGTTTTTGTACTGGAAACGGATGCCCTTAACGGTATGACTGATCAACGCTCATTCTTTTTCAGAATGGAAGAATTGGAGTTGAATGTTCCGGTTATAATAAAAAGAGATTATGTTTTTGAGTCGGAAAGTCCGGAAGTCGGAAAGTCCGAAAGTGAAAATCTCACAACTCACAACTCACAACTCATAACAAACCTCCAACTCTACGCTGCTACCGATCTAGGCGCTTTGCTGGTTGATGGTTTTGGCGATGGTGTTTGGATTGATGCGCCGCAGTTACCTGCGAATATTATTACTTCAACTGCATTCGGTATTTTGCAGGCTACCCGCTCGCGTATCTCAAAAACCGAATATATTTCATGCCCGAGCTGCGGCCGAACATTGTTCGACCTGATGGAGACCACACAAATGATCCGCAGTAGAACCAGTCATTTAAAAGGCTTAAAAATCGGCATTATGGGCTGTATAGTAAATGGCCCCGGCGAAATGGCGGATGCTGACTATGGCTACGTAGGCTCAGGCCCCGGTAAGGTTACTTTGTATCGAGGTAAAGAAGCCGTTAAGAAAAACATATCATCTGTTAATGCTTTGGATGAACTGATAGGTATTATTACCGAAGATGGTAATTGGATAGAATAAGCGTAACGAAAAGGAAGGGTCATGCAGGTACTCGAAGCATAAGCGTAAAGGCCTTTGCCCACATGCTTCGAGTGCCTCAGCACGACCCATCTCACTTTACATCGGTGTAAAATCCGAAAATAATCTCTCCGCTTCAGTCAAAGTACCTACCGGCACATAATCGCATACCTCGGCATATTCGCTCCACATTTGTAGCACAGCGGGGTTTGTATGTGCGTTTTGGATAGCTTCGGTTGATACCCATTCAAAAACTTCAACAATAGTACCATCTGCCGCCTCCATCATAATGGATGCTCGGGCTGTTGCCAAACCTTCTTGTTGTAAACGCGGTAAATGCGTTTTCATTAATTGTTTTAAAGCTTCGTTTTTGCCCGGTTTGGGTTTATAGCCCACTATTACTATTCGTCCCATAAAAATCTTTTAATGCAATTTACAATTTTAAAACTTATTGATTGCCAGGATGATTGGTTTGCCAATAAAAATACAATCAATATTATTATACATAAATCAAACTATTCATATCTTATTTTCGTAAATACAAGGGATTTGGGTTGCCTATGATTAAATTTAAGCTGAAATTTAATTACTATTGTAATTACGTACCTCATTATACCTTATATGTTAAATGGAATACTCTAATCTGGCGGAATATATTTACCGGATCAAAAATTACTTAAAGAAGCATGCTTTCCTGCTATTTTTTTTAATTCCATTAATCTCATTTGCTCAAATTTCGGATATAAGGTTCAGGCACATCAGTAATGAACAGGGGCTTTCAAATAGTACTATAACCTGTATTATACAAGATAGCCGTGGTTTTATGTGGTTTGGCACGCGCGATGGTTTAAATCAGTACGATGGTGTAAAAGCAATTATATACAGAAATGACCCGCACAATAAATTCAGCATAAGTGATAATAGTATACGCTGTATTTACGAAGATGCACACCAAAAGCTTTGGATAGGCACATCTTACGGTTTAAACAGGTTTGACCCGGTTACAGGTGTTTTTACACAATATGCCTGTAATAAGCAAAAAAATGGCATTTCGGCTGAAATCATAACAGCTATTTGTGGCCAGGATGCCGATAATATATGGATAGCTACTGATGGTGGCGGGCTTAACCTGCTTAATACTATTACCGGTAAAATAACACATTTCAGGCATAGTGCCAAACGCGGTAGCCTTAGCAATGATGCGGTTTATTGCCTGTTAAAAGATAGCAATGGAAACCTGTGCGTAGGTACCCGCGATGGACTGGATGTTTTACCCTTTGGAAAATCCGTATTCAAATCATACCCTATTACCGGCCTGAATGGTAATGACGGAGTGTCTGCTATTGCCGAAGATCATGGTCATAATTTATGGTTGGGCACAAATAGATCGGGCATAGCGGTGTTTAATCCTAAGAGCGAAAGTTTTAAATTATACCGGCATAATGATAAGGATTCAAACAGTCTTTCCGGCGATCTGATCTTACAGTTGCTTGCTGATAAAGAAGGTAATATATGGATAGGAACCATTAACCAGGGAATGGATCTGTTTAATCCTAAAAATAATACTTTCTATAAATATCAACCCAAACCTGAAAACACCGGTAGTTTATCAAACATGACCGTTTCGGCTTTGTTTGAGGATAACCAGAGCAACTTTTGGATAGGTACACACCGTGGTGGCATTAATTTATATACTGCAGAGGCCGACAAATTTAAATTATACAGGCAGGGTATTGATAATACCAGTGTGAGTTATAACGATGTAAAAGCATTTTTTGAAGATAGTAAAGGCAATCTGTGGATAGGTACTGATGGCGGCGGCCTGAATTTATTTAACCGCACAAAGAATACATTTCATCATTATAAAAATTCTGCTGCTAACCCGGCAAGCCTGTCGGCAGATGCAGTGCAGGATGTGGCCGAAGATGCATCGGGCAATTTATGGGTAGGTACCTGGGCGGGCGGTATTAACATGATGGATGTAAAAACCGGGAAATTTACCAGGTTTGTTAATAATGTTAATGATCCCACTTCCATAAGTTCCGACTTTTTGCAAAAAATGCTCCTTGACAGCAAAGGGAATTTTTGGGTAGCCACCTATTATGGCGGCCTCAACCTGCTTGATACAAAAACTCATAAATTTAAACGTATAACAAAAGACCCTGATGGTAAAACCAGTTTCACGGGCAACAATGTGGTTTCGGTAGGTGAGGATAAAGATAATAATGTATGGTTTGGTACCGATGACGGCGGATTGAATTGTTATAATTTAAATACGCACCGGTTTTTGCATTATTTTAACCATGAGAAAAGGAACACGGATTCGCGTGTAATATTTACCGACAGCAAAGGCCGCGTTTGGATAGGTATGAATGGCTTGTATTTATTTGATAAGCAGCATAATACTTTTAAATTGTTTACTAATAAGGCCGGACTGGGTATCGATTTTATTAAAGGAATAACCGAGGATGACGAGCACAACTTATGGATATCAACGTCAAACGGATTAGTAAGGCTTAACAGCACTACAGGCGAATGCAAGCAGTTTAATATTTATGACGGCTTGCAAGGGATGGAGTTTGAGGCAAACTCATACCTTAAAGCACGCAATGGCGAAATGTTTTTTGGTGGTACAAGAGGGTTTAACAGCTTTTACCCCGGAGAGATCAAAACAAACAAATTCATACCTCCGGTTTATATTACCGATTTCCAAATATTTAATAAAAGTGTAGTTCCGGGAGTTAAGGGGTCAGTGCTTAAAGCCGATATCAGCTACACTAAAAAAATAGTGCTTAATTATAAGCAGTCATCTATATCATTCAACTTTGCCGCGCTTAGTTATATTGTAAATCATAATAATCAGTATCAGTATAAACTGGAAAACTTTGACAAGGGGTGGATAAAGGCAGGAATGGAACGGAAGGCAAGTTACACCAATCTTGAACCGGGTAATTATATTTTTTATGTAAAAGCTTCAAACAACGATGGCGTATGGAATAATAAAGGAGCATGGGTTAATATAGTAATTAAACCCCCGTTTTGGGTTACCTGGTGGTTCAGGATAGCTGGATTGCTGCTGATGACAGGCGCTGTTTATGGCCTATACTATTACAGGCTCCGTACCATAAACAAACAGAAAACTGAACTTGAAAAACAGGTACAAGCACGCACTATTGAGGTAGTTCAAAAAGCGGAGGAATTACAAACTCAATCAGAAGAATTACAGGCTCTTAATGAAGAATTGCAGTCGCAATCAGAAGAGCTGATGACTCAGTCTGAGCACCTGCAACAACTTAACGTTGAGCTTTTGAATCAAAAGAAGCAGGAGCAGGAAGCGCGCAATGAAGCTGAAAACGCGAACCAGGCAAAAAGCATATTCCTGGCAACCATGAGCCATGAAATAAGAACACCGATGAATGGGGTAATAGGCATGGCAATGCTGTTGTCAGATACCCCAATGAGTGATGAACAACGAGAATACACCGATACTATTATTAGTTGCGGAGATAGCTTATTGAATGTGATCAATGATATACTTGATTTCTCGAAGATCGAATCGGGTAAAATGGAGGTTGAACATGAAGACTTTGATCTGCGCCATACTGTAGAGGAAGTAATGGATCTGTTTTCACAAAAGGCAGCCCAGCAACGTATTGATCTGATCTATCATTTAGATGATGATGTGCCCTTATATTTAGTTGGCGATAGTTTGCGTATAAAACAGGTGTTAATAAACCTGATAAGTAACGCCTTAAAATTTACACTTAAAGGCGAAATATTTATCAATGTTTACCTGGCAAAACAAGCTGCCGATGGAGCGCTGGAAATAGGTTTCAGTATAAAAGATACAGGAATTGGTATTCCGGAAGAAAAATTATCCAAGTTGTTCCTGGCTTTTTCGCAGGTTGACTCATCAACTACACGTAAATATGGCGGTACTGGTTTGGGCCTGGCTATTTGCGAAAGGCTGGTGAACCTGATGGGTGGTAGTATTACAGCTGAAAGCGTATTTGGCGAAGGTTCGGTATTTAGTTTTTCCATCAAAACTGCAAAAAGTAATATTCCGGTGAGTACGCCTTTAGCATGTGATCTGCATACACTTAAAGGTTTCCGTGTTTTGATAGTGGATGATAATCAAACCAATCTTATTGTTTTGAAAGCGCAGCTTACCAATTGGGCGCTTGACCCTGTAACTGCTTCATCAGCTACTGAGACATTAAAAATACTTGATACTGATAACAGCATTAAGCTGCTGATAACCGATATGGAGATGCCTGAAATGGATGGTGTTGCATTGGCAAAAGCTGTAAAGGAAAAACACACAAATTTGCCTATAATTATGCTAAGTTCCATTGGCGATGAGAGTAAAACAAAATTCCCGGGCTTATTTTCTTCTGTATTGGTAAAGCCCGCTAAGCAGCTCCATTTATGCCAGGGTATACAAAAAGCGTTTAATCAAAGCGCAATGTATACCGAGGAAAGAGCCAAGAGTATATTTTCGGCAGACTTTGCAAGGGAGCATCCTTTGAAAATACTTGTCGCCGAGGATAACGCCATTAATCAGAAATTGATAGAGCGAATTTTAACCAAATTAGGCTATCTGCCTGGTATGGTGCAAAACGGAGCTGAGGTATTAGAGGAAATTAATAACGCGGCATATGATATTGTATTGATGGATATACAAATGCCTGTAATGGATGGCCTTGAAGCAACCGGCCGTATACGTAAAACGGATATAAAGCAACCATACATAATAGCCATGACCGCCAATGCTATGGCTGAAGACAGGGAGATTTGCATGCAGGCTGGCATGGATGATTACCTTTCTAAACCGATCAGGCTGGAAGAATTGATGAGTATTCTCAAAAAAGCAACACTCGGAGCCCGATCAACTTAAATATTTTTTCCACCACTCCGAATTGTATGCTCCTTTAACTTCGGTTGGTTCGCCGGGCTTGGGTATAAATAGCTTGATGTTTTTATCGGCTCCAAACTTTACCAGCTTTTCAATTGGTTCAAACCAGGCATGGGGTGCAAGGTTAAAAGTGCCCCAGTGTATGGGCATCATAACTTTGCCTTTTAGCGCGATATGTGCGTTTGATGCATGGTCGGGCCCCATATGAATATCGGGCCAGTATTTACCGTAGGCACCAATTTCTAATATCGTAAGATCAAACGGACCGTAGGCATCACCAATTTCTTTAAAGCCAGGGAACCAGCCTGAATCTGCCCCGAAAAATACATTATGCTTAGCACCCTTTATAACAAACGACGACCACAAGGTTTCGTCGCGGTTTACTACACCCCGGCCCGAAAAGTGACGTGCAGGCGTGGAGGTGAGTACACAATCAAGGCCTATCATTACGCTATCGCCCCAATCCATTTCGGTAATGTAGTTTTTAATAATGCCCCAATTTTCCAAATGCTGACTTACACCCAATGGGCAAAAAAATGGAATATCTCTATTGACGAAATACTTGATCGTGATCTCGTCTAAATGGTCATAATGATCGTGTGAAATGATCACTGCATCCAGCGGCAGCAGATCATCAAGCGCCATTGGCGGCTCAAAAAAACGCTTAGGGCCAATAAATGATGAAAACGATGCTCTTTCTCCCCATACCGGGTCGGTAAGTATGCGTTTTCCGTCTATCTCTATCAATAAACTGGAGTGCCCTACCCAGGTAACCCTTAAACCGCTTTCGGGCGGAATGCGATAAATGCCGACATCGGTCTTAAATGGGCCTAATGTTTTTTTTGGTGTATTTTCGGCTTTATTGCCCATATATTCTCTTAAAATGGAGAACATTTTAAGGAATCCCGGCTGATGTGTCGGTATTGGATTCTGAAACTTTTTTCCTTTTTTAACCGATCCTTTTAAACTCATAAAATTTTATAACGCGCGTCACTTATCTTGTATATATAAACGTAATTAGTTTGTAGAAGGTGCTGTTCAGATTATTTATTCTTTTAAAAAAGCAATTGCCTGATCGCAAAATTCCAGTAATTCAGCTGGCAGGCTATCTTTGGCATAGGGGTGCGTAGCGCCAAAGGTGTGATCGCCGCCCTTTATTACGAAAAGTCGGGCATTTTTGTTATCTTTTTTTAACTCTTTTGCATGGCTCAAAGGTACAGTTTCATCTTTATCGCCATGCACAATAAGCCAGGGTTGTGTTATTTCGGCAGCTTTAACCAAAATGTCAAGTCGGCCTGGGTTATTCTTCAAATCGTCAAGCAAAGTAGCCTTTAGCGGCATTTCCTGCCCGGTGCGTTTGTTGAGCATATACATAATGCCTTGCAACCTCCATTGCTCCTCAGCCTCTTTGGGCCAAAGATTGCCAAAGCTTGAAATGGATGCCATGGTAACCAGTTTTTTAATGCGCGGGTCCTCGGCGGTTTGTATAATGCTGATACCGCCACCCATACTGTGCCCAATAAGGTAAACACCATTTACAGCCGGCATTGATGAGCCATTGCAGGCAAAGTCGATCACATCATGCAAATCTTCCAGTTCAATAGAAAAAGTATTATCGCTAAAAGCGATCAGGTCGGCAAAATCAATAGGTTTTTGAGCTGTGGTGCCATTATGCGAAAAGTTGAACTTTAAATACCTGAAACCATTTTCGGCAAAATAGTTGGCCACGAGGTTATGCGTTCCCCAGTCCTTAAATCCTTTAAAGCCATGTGCAAAAATTACTACTGGCGCATTTTTTAAAGCATCGTCATAAGTTATATCCATCAGCATGCCACGGCCTTTAGCGCCCGGGATGTTGTAGTTTTCTTTTTTTATCATTTAATTAAAATATCACTTCAGTTTCAATAATATCAGATTTTTTCACCACCACTGTATCAGCTAATAGATCACCCAATCTTTGGTGTTTAGGTGTTTTATTAATGCAAATCAATGCGGGTATGCCATATATTCCAATATCAATCATATCTACAACTCTGCGTTTAAAAGAATCATAGAGTGTGATTTTTTGTCCATCTGATCTTACAACTATTAGCTTGCAAATATCGTGACCGGGTGTAGCCTGGTTTACAGTTTCCAAAACAACAAAATATAGGAACCAAAAAATAAATATAGGCAATGCAAGTAGTCCATTTATTTGTGTGGTACCATCATCAGTTTGGGTGCCAAAGCATTTAACGTAAATAAAAAACAGAATTACATATATGCTATAATCTATCAACGTAGCTATTATTCGTAGTTTGATGTATTTCTTAGGCTCAACTTTTTTAAATATCATTATTATCTATGGACTATAAACTATCGACTATGGTCTTCCCAAGTGTGCCACCATGCCCAGGCTATCAGTACCGGTTGAAAAGCCAACCTCATCCATGCCCAAATAGGTTTAACGTGTACAGCGCCTATTTGTGTATGGCCGGGGAGCATTGCAATGTGTACCGGTAAAAAAGCGATCAGCAATACTACAATTCCCCATGCGGCAATTCTTCGCGTTGGTGCAAATATAAGCATCAGCCCAAAGGCTATTTCAAATAGCCCGGCTAATGTATTTAAAATTTGGTGATAAGGCAGATAATTCGGGATTATACTGATATAAAATGCCGGTATCCTGAAATGGTTGATCCCAGCCGCTATATAGCCTGTTATGAGCAGGATAAGACTTATCTTTTTTATAATATGCATAACTTAATTTACGTATAACCTGCTGATATTGGTTTAATAAGCTGTAATAAAGGTGGATAGATGCTTAATTTATAAACATTCTAAATACTCTAAAAATGCGTCTGTTTGACAAAGTGTTGACATTGCATCTTATTAATCCTGTTACTTTTGTAGGGTCAAAATTAAAAAACTGCTTTGAAGTACTTAAAGGTAATAGCTTTTACACACAAACAGATTGAGCTTAAGGATTTAGGACGGTTGATAATTTGCCAGGAAAATCTGACTGATAAACTTCAACAGGTTAAAGAGCAATTTCAGATCGCCGAAATATTTTATCTGGGCACCTGTAATCGCGTTGAATTTGTTTTGGTTACAGACCAGATTGTGGATAAGGCTTATACCGAACGCTTTTTAGATGCCCTTGATATTGGTGTTTGTCACCATTCTATGGGGACATTTTTACAAGCCGCTTCAATTTATGAAGATCAGGAAGCACTTAATCATTTGCTACGTACCTCATGCTCGCTTGAAAGTTTGATAGTAGGCGAAAAAGAAATTCTTCCGCAGATACGTAAAGCCTATGAGAATTGCCGCGAGGCAGGCTTAACCGGCGACTTTTTGCGCATGGTAATGAACTGTGTAGTAAAAACGGCCAAAGAGGTTTATACCCACACCAATATTTCAAAAAATCCTATCTCGGTTGTGTCATTGGCTTATCGTAAGCTTAAAGATTTTAACTTATGTTCCAATGCCCGTATATTAATTATCGGCGCAGGCGAAACCAACCAGAATATTTCAAAATATCTGCAAAAGCATAAATTCTCAAATTTCGCGATCTTTAACCGTACAGTATCTAAAGCACAACAATTAGCCGCCGACCTTAACGGAGAAGCGTTTAATTTGGAGGCTTTAAAGGATTATAAGAAAGGTTTTGATATAATCATTACCTGCACATCGGCTATTGAGCCTATCATCACTACTGAAATTTATAGCTCATTACTAAACGGCGAAACCGGCAAAAAAACTATTGTCGACCTGGCTGTTCCAAATGATACCGCTCCTGAAGTACTTAAGCAGTTCCCGGTAAACTTTATTGAGGTACGTTCATTAAACGAAGTGGCCAAAAGAAATTTACAGGAACGTTACGAAGAGCTTGTACACGCTGAAGAAATTATCGGGCAAAATATTACCGAGTTTTTAGCCATGTTAAAACAGCGTCGTATTGAGTTGGCTATGCGCCAGGTGCCTGAAAAAATAAAGGAAATACGCAATATGGCCATCAATAATGTTTTTGCTGATGAAGTGCAGGGACTGGATGAACAATCGCGCGAGGTGTTGGAAAAGGTGATCAACTATATGGAGAAAAAATATATCAGCGTGCCGATGATCATGGCTAAGGATATAATGATCAATCAGTAAAGAAATTTCAAATAACAATTTTATAAAATAGCGAGGGGCTTTAAACCCCTCGCTATTTTTGTTTACTGCGGGTAGCATATTTATCATTTTATTTTTTGCCGGGTGCTAAATAAATTTATTTTTGAGGAATAAACTCAATCCTAACTCACAATGTTCGAAACAGTAACCGTAGAACAGGCGATCAAACGAGGCATGCGTATGGTGCGTTATCCAACGTATTTTACTGGTTTAGGTGGTATATGTTTAGTATCGTTATTAACTCTCAATAATTATTTATCCTTTTTAGGTTGGGCTATTGGCTTAATTTTGTCTTTTGTATTGCCATGGTTATACTGGAGCATTATTATAATCAAATGGCGTTTGTGGGCATTCGATAACGTACGTAATGTGCATAATTTAAAGCGCAAAGCCCTTGAAACGCAACTATTAGGGAAAGAAGGAAGTTTTTTTGAAAAAACTGTAATTCGCACAAATGCACAAAAGCAAAAATGGCAGGAGCTTCAAAAAAAATTTGCGCTGAAAGATGTTCACCAGCAAAATTATTTAGTGGCCCCGGAAACAATTATTTATAATTCGAAAGGCTATATCAAAGCTGGGTTTATATTATCAATATTGGCCTTAGGTTTGGCTGTTTACCTTTACATTGATAAAGACTATATCCATGCAATAGGTTTTGCTATTGCTGCGCCTGTTGCGTTGTATATATCAATTAAAAGAAACTTAGATAATGCACCTCAGCTGATCCTGAATAGTAAAGGGATCGAAACTAAAAGTAGCTTCACAAGCTGGAATGACATATCCGACGAAAAAATTATTACGATAGAAAAAGGCAAGTCATCGGTATCCTATCTCGAGTACAACAACCCGTTTGGCACTACCCGAATAAGTATAGGGCATTTAAATGTTACCAAAGATGCTCTTGAAGATATGTTGTACACTTACCGTATACGAAGTGAAAAAGCGAGGCCATCTACAATAGAAACCCGGGTTTCTCTCACGCTGCCGCGAGTTTAGCATAGCGTAACTCGTGGCAAGCATGTTATGCCTTCAGCTTAAACTCATTCAGCCTATGGTGGTGTTTTCACCGCGCTATTGCGATTCAAGCATCCGCAAAACCACTTTCAACCCTCAACTTTCAACTTTCAACTAAAAACGATTAGTCACTCAATCTTCATATCCTCAATTAATCTTATATTCATAAGCGCAAAAAGTTAAATTTGCGGTTGCTAATCATGAGCCCATTGGATAGAACTCTTATAATTGGAACACGCGGAAGCGACCTGGCCCTATGGCAGGCTAATTTTGTTAAGGATAGCCTGGCCGCTATTAACGTTACGGCCGAATTAAAAATTATTAAAACTCAAGGCGATCGCATACTTAATTTAAGTTTCGATAAGCTTGAAGGTAAAGGCTTTTTTACCAAGGAACTGGAAGATGAATTATTAGCCGGTACCATTGATCTTGCCGTACACTCGCATAAGGATCTGCCTACAGAAAACCCTCCGGGATTGATCATTGCAGCGGTTTCAGAGCGCGAAGACCCGTCGGAGTTATTGCTGATATTGAAGGATTGTGTTGATGTACATCAGAAGTTGTCGCTTAAATTTGGCGCTACAGTAGGTACATCATCAAACAGGCGTAAAGCTCAACTACTGGCTTATCGCCCCGATCTGGAAATACAGGAACTACGTGGCAATGTGCCAACCCGTATCCATAAGTTACATAACGAGAGTTATGATGCGATTATGCTGGCCAAAGCAGGTGTATCAAGATTAGGCATTGATCTGAGCGAATTTCATGTAGAAGAATTAACACCAAATGAACTGATACCAGCCCCTGCACAAGGCGCTTTAGCAATACAAATTCGTGAAAATGATAAGGAACTGTTTGATGTTTTACAAGCTCTGAATCATGCTAATGTTGTTGAGGAACTGGCTGTTGAACGCACCGTTTTAAAACTTTTTGGCGGCGGCTGTCATTTGCCGTTAGGCTGTTATTGCCGTAAACATGATGGCTTATACCAGGTGTTTACCTCAAAGGCAGATGAAGGAGATAGTTTCCCCGATAGACTGTTTTTGCAATCAGAAACTACTGAGGGACTGGCCGAAAAGGTTGTTGCCAAATTTGATAAGGACCGCAAGTTTCCGGAGAGCGTATTTATATCCCGTGATCTTTCAGAACAAAGTTATTTCCGCAAAGCGCTGGAAAAACATGATATAACTATTGAGGCGCATTCATTAATTCGTACTGTGCCCGTGATAACAAAATTCGACTCTTTTATTTTGAAGCATGTCGACTGGATATTTTTCTCGAGCAAAAATGCGGTAGATTATTTTTTCCAGTTAGAGCCGCTTTTTTCTAAGAATGTAAAATTTGGCGTTATGGGCAGCGGATCAGAAGAAATGCTGCGCCGCAAAGGATATTTTACCGATTACGTAGGTGCCGGTATTGATACGGCCGATGTAGCCAAAGCTTTTGCAGAAATTGCTAATGGATTAAACATATTATTCCCAGGTGCCGAAGGCTCTATGCGGAGTATACAGCACGGTTTATCGGCTGATACAAAGATCATTGATCTGCCGGTTTATGAAACCGTGCGTGAAGAAAATATTGAGGCATCGGGTGCTGATGTGCTGGTGTTTACCAGCCCATCGAACGTTGATGCATATTTTGCTGATAATTTGCTCGATCCTTATCAAAAAGTGGTAGCGATAGGCAAATCAACAGGCAGAAAATTTGATGAAATGGGTGTAAAATATGTATTGCCTTTTTCACCCGACGAAGTTGGGTTGTCCGAGGCGATATTTGGAATGTAGTGTTCACTGGTTTATTAGTTCAATGGTTCATTGGTGCCGCTTGTATAAACTATAACAATATGCTAAAATCCAGTATACTAATTAACTAGTGAAATAAAATGATATAGAGATGCTCATTGGATTATTAGTTATTGCTTGTATAAGCATATCAATATGCTAAGACCAATAAACTAATGAACCAGTGAGCTAATGAACTAAAAAAATGTTACAAAGACCAAGAAGAAACAGGAAAAGTGAAGTGATCCGCCAGATGGTGCAGGAAACGCATGTGAGCGCGGCTAATCTGATATTTCCATTGTTTATAGTTGAGGGTGAAAATCAGAAAACGGAAATATCATCGATGCCGGGCATTTACAGGTATTCGATAGATAATTTGCTGCGCGAGGTGGAAAGCTGCTTAAAGCTGGGATTAAATTCATTTGATCTGTTCCCTAATATTGATGAAGCGCTGAAAGATAAATACGCGAATGAAAGCTATAGGGACGAAAGTTTATATTTGAGAGCAATCCGCTCGGTGAAAAAGAATTTTCCGGAGGCTTGTGTGATAACAGATGTTGCAATGGATCCTTACAGCAGCGACGGGCACGACGGCATAGTTGAGAACGGCGAAATACTGAACGATGAGACTCTTGAGGTTTTAGGTAAAATGGCATTGGCACATGCACGCAGCGGTGCTGATATTATTGCACCATCGGATATGATGGATGGCCGTGTGGGTTACATCAGGAAGGTATTGGATGATAATGATTTTAAAAACGTTTCCATTATGTCATACTCGGCCAAATATGCCAGCGCATTTTATGGTCCGTTTAGGGATGCATTAAATTCGGCACCTAAATTCGGCGACAAAAAAACTTACCAGATGAACCCGGCCAATCAGCGCGAAGCATTGATAGAGGCCCGGCTGGATGAGGTTGAAGGAGCCGACTTTTTAATGGTGAAGCCAGCGTTGCCCTACCTTGATGTAATTAAATTAATAAAAGATAATACGGAACTGCCGGTTGCGGCGTATAATGTAAGCGGCGAATATGCCATGATAAAAGCAGCCATACAAAAAGGCTGGTTAAATGAGCAACGCGCCATAACCGAGGTGCTTACCAGCATCCGCAGGGCAGGCGCAACGGCTATATTAACCTACCACGCTAAAGAAGTGTTGGAGAATAAGTGGCTGTAAAGGAATAAGTCAAAATTCAAAAAGTAAAAAGTCAAAAAATTGGCTTAACTTTTGAATTTTGAATTTTAATTTTTGACTTATAAAGAATGTTAGATTCATTTAAAAAGATGTTTTCGGCCGATGCCATTGAGCCGGTTAGTACAACGGGCAAGCCGGATATAAGCAGGGAAAAATCTGCGGAATTGTATACCAAATCCCTTACTTATTTTCCGGGTGGTGTAAACTCTCCGGTTAGGGCATTTAAATCAGTATATGGTACGCCGCTTTTTATTGAAAAGGGTGATGGATGCCATTTATGGGATGCAGACGGAAATAAGTTCATTGATTTTTGCTGCTCATGGGGCCCGTTGATTTTGGGGCATAATAATGCCAAAGTTCGTGAAAAGGTAATTGAGGTAATGCAAAACGGTATGTCGTTCGGCGCACCTACTGCATTAGAAAACGAACTGGCGGAGCTTATCCTCAAAAACAATAAATTTATTCAGAAAATGCGTTTTGTAAGCTCGGGTACCGAGGCGGTTATGTCGGCTATAAGGCTGGCACGCGGTTATACAAAACGTGATAAGATATTAAAGTTCGAAGGCTGCTATCATGGCCATACCGATGCTTTGCTGGTAAAAGCAGGCTCAGGACTGGTTACTTTTGGCGAAACATCATCAGCAGGTGTACCCAAATCATTTGCCGAAGAAACCATAGTGATCTCATTAAATGATACCGAAGCACTTACCGCAGCATTTGCCGAATTTAAAGATCAGATAGCCGCGGTTATTATTGAACCTGTTCCGGCTAATAATGGCTTATTGCTGCAAAGCAAGGAATATCTCCAATTTTTGCGCGATATCTGTACCCAAAACGGTACTTTGTTGATCTTTGATGAAGTGATCTCAGGCTTTAGGGTAGGTTTCGAAGGTGCGGCTGGTTATTACCAGATCAAACCTGATATTCTTACCTATGGTAAAATAATTGGCGGTGGGCTGCCGGTGGGTTGTTATGGCTCATCCGCAGAAATTATGGGCAATGTATCACCCGATGGTCCGGTTTACCAGGGTGGCACTTTATCAGGCAACCCGGTAGCTATGGCTGCAGGTATTGCGCAGTTAACCGAACTGCTGCGCATGGGGTTTTACCGCGACCTGAATAAAAAGACTGAAGAATTTGCTGAATCTATCCAACGCTTTGCTACGGCACGCAGCTACAAGTTTAAGGTGTTCACCATCGGTTCTATATTCTGGTTTGCATTTACTGATAAAGAAACCATTACCAAGGCCGAGGATATTGACCCGGCAAGCATGGATAAATTTAAAAAATTGCACCGTGAGCTTATTAACAGGGGCGTGTATTTAGGGCCATCAGGTTACGAAGTGGGGTTTATATCATCGGCCCACACAAAAGTTGATCTGGAACGCGCTAAACGTGCTATATTTGATAGTCTTGATTTAGTATTTAACGGAAAATAAGAACGTTATGATAAAACGATCATTAGTTATTTTTTATGCGCTGGTCATTTACGCTGTAGCGGAATTGATCTGGTGGGGTTATATGCTGGTTAATCTTCAGCCCAACCGCATAGGCATGATCCTGGGCGAAGGTTCAATGTTCGTGATCGTGTTTACATTTGGCGCTTACAGTTTGCACAGTTCCTTTAATAAGGAAAGCAAATTACAGGAACAGAAAAGGAATTTCCTGCTTTCAGTAACCCATGAGCTTAAATCGCCATTGGCATCTATTAAAATTTTGCTGCAAACCATCCAAAAAAGAGACCTAACCAAGGCACAGATCCTGGATTTTATTGATAAATCATTACTGGATATTGAGCGCTTGGATGATATGGTGGAAAATATGCTGCTGGCTTCAAAAATTGATAACCGCTCTTACACTTTCCCTAAAGCTAAATTTAACCTGTCGGTTTTGGTTGATAGCATTGTGAACCGCTTACAGATTACCAAGTGCGATTGCAACCAGCAGATCATTGATGCTGAAATTGAACCTAAGATTGAGATCACGGGTGATAAATTTGCTTTAACATCAGTAGTAACCAATTTGGTTGAGAATGCTATCAAGTATTCAAGTCCATGCGAGGCTGTGGCTGTAAAGCTGTTTTCGAAAGAGGGCAGAATTCACTTGCAGGTTGCCGATCATGGGATTGGTATAGCTGATGAAGAAAAGAGCCGTATTTTTAATAAATTTTATCGTGTGGGTAGTGAGGATACACGCAATACCAAGGGCACCGGTCTGGGTTTATATATTGTTAAAGAAGTGCTGGATAAGCACGAAGCAACAATAAAGGTTAAAGATAACCGCCCGGCTGGAAGCATTTTTGAAGTAACCTTTGCATTAACCTAATACTAACAATATGCCAAACAAGAAAAGAATTTTACTCGCCGAAGATGAAGAGCATTTGCTCGAGGCCATCAAACTTAACCTTGAACTGGAAGGCTATAAAGTATCAACCGCTAAAAACGGTAAAAAGGCGTTACAGTTATTTAAAGAAGAGCGTTTTAACCTGGTAATACTGGATGTTATGATGCCCGAGATAGATGGCTTTGTAGTTGCTGAAACCATCCGGCTTGAAAATACCGAGGTACCCATTATGTTTTTAACTGCTAAAAACACCAATGAGGACAAAATATCGGGACTTAAAAAAGGTGCGGATGATTATTTGACCAAGCCATTTAATCTGGAAGAATTAATTCTTAGGGTTAATAACCTGGTTAAGCGTAGTTTAAAAGGTGATGACCTTAAAGAATTCAATAGTTATGTGATTGGTGATAAAACTATTCACTTTAACTCTTTCGAATTAGTAAGTGGTGATGGCAGCATTACTCCGTTGACTAAAAAAGAAACTATGCTGTTAAAGTTGCTTATCGAGCGCAGAAACGATGCGGTATCGCGTGAGCAAATATTGGAAACGGTTTGGAACTATGATGTTTATCCATCAACACGTACCATTGATAACTTCATTCTTACATTCCGTAAATACTTTGAACCCGATCCTAAGAACCCGGTTTATTTTCACTCAATACGTGGTGTAGGCTACAAGTTTACCGATACTCAGCACTAGAAATTAAATGTTCACTAATAACGCACGGATACTTTTGGTTGGCATTTTTTTAGCTATGCAACTGTTCTTTATTTACCAGCATGTGTATGAATTAGCCGCTGTAATGGTTTTGTTTATAGCATTCATAATATGGGGTTATTTTAAAGAAGGAACAGTTATAATGGCTGCTAAAAGTTTTCATAAAAAGGATTATAACAAAACTGAACTGCTGTTACGGCAGATAAGTCACCCTAATTGGCTGAGTAAAAAAAGGCGTGGGTTTTATGAATTTATAATGGGAGGCGTATTGCTTCAAAAGCAGGATTTTGATGAAGCCGAAAAACATTATGAATTGGCAGCCCAGTTCCCACTGCGATCGGCTAATGACCATGTCGCGGCTTTGGTGCATGTGGCCAATATCAGCATAAGGCAGCATAATTATGATAAGGCACGCGCTTACCTGCAGCTTGCTGATAAACATGAGGGCAAGATCACGGCGAAAATGAAAGAGGTGATCAGCAAGCTCGAAAAGGAATTAAAACAACATTAATATATAGAGTCAAGAAGTTAGAATCAGGAGTCAGGAAGAATGACCTATTTAAGCCTAATATTGACATTAAAACAAACACAATATATTCAGAGTCATAGGGTGATTAATGGATTAGACAGAATGATTTGTCTTGATTCTTAAATCTCAATTCTTGACTCTCTTAAACAAACATGAGAGATTCGTTATTAATAAAAGCGGCATTTTCGGAGAAGACAGAACGGCCACCGGTATGGATGATGCGCCAGGCAGGCCGCTTTATGAAAGAGTATTGGGATATAAAGAATAAATATTCCTTTTTAGAAATGTGTAAAACACCGGAGCTTGCTGCCGATGTTACCATGCTGCCGGTTGACCTGTTAGGGATTGACGGCGCTATATTATTTTCAGATATTTTGGTTACTGCCGAAGCTATGGGCGGCGATTTAAGCTTTACCCAGGGTGTAGGCCCCAAGTTTGCCAACCCGGTACGGAATAAGGCTGATATTGACAAGCTGGATACCCAGGTGGTACACAAACTACAATATGTAGCCGATGCCATAAAAGTGATACAACAAAGATTGAACGGCAGCATTCCGCTGATTGGTTTTGCAGGTGCTCCATTTACGGTAATGAGCTATTTGGTTGAAGGTGGATCATCGCGTGATTTTAAGCTGACCAAACTGCTGATACATAATGAGCCGGAACTGGCACATCAGCTTTTATCGAAAATTGCTACTGTTACGGCTGATTACCTGAACTTGCAAATTGCTGCAGGTGTAAACGCCGTTCAGATATTTGACAGCTGGGCGCAAGCATTGGCATGGGATGATTACAAAGAGTTTTCGCACCGTTATATTGTTGAGATCATCAGCAAACTGAACAGAACGGGTATCCCGGTAATTTCTTTCTGTAAAGGAAGCTCGGTTTTTGCACCATTGATGGCAGAAGCGAAGCCTGATGTGATCTCTATAGACTGGAATGTTGACTTACTAGATATTAAGAAACGTTTACCTGCAGGCATAGCTGTACAAGGCAACCTTGATCCGCATATTTTGTATGCCGATAAAAAAGTGATCAAAGAAAGAATTTACCGCCTGTTTGATAGGATGAAAGGTGAAAACGGATTCATATTTAACCTGGGCCACGGCATTATGCCCGATATCCCGTTTGATAATGTGAAGTACGCGATAGATATAATAAAAGAATACAAAAATTAGTGTCATTGCGAGGAGGTACGACGAAGCAAACCCGTCGCTGATCATGCTACGAGTTTGCTTCGCTATCGCTCGCAATGACATAAACCAAAAGCATGTACCAATATATTTTAGCCATACACATCATATTTGTAGTCTGCTGGATGGCGGGGCTGTTTTATATTGTGCGCCTGTTTATTTACCATACCGAGGCGCAGGATAAGCCCGAACCGGAGCGTAAATTACTGTCTGATCAATTTGAGATCATGGAGCGCCGGTTATGGAACGTGATCACCATTCCTTCCATGTACATTGTGTTAGCTGCGGGTATCACTATGCTGTTTTTAGCCCCGGGATGGCTGCAGGAAACCTGGCTGCATATTAAGCTTACTTTTGTTATATTATTGATCGTTTACCATTTTATTTGTCAGAACAAGATCAAACAGATGCGCAAGGGCATTTTTAAGTGGTCATCAACCCAACTCCGCCTTTGGAATGAACTGGCAACACTGTTTTTATTTGTGATAGTGATGTGCGCGGTGGTTAAGGACAATATCAACTGGCCTTATACCATCATAGGACTGATGATTTTTGTGTTTGTAATGATGGCAGCTGTTAAGATTTATAAGTATTATAGATTGAAGAAATAAGTATCACCTGCTATCCGCCAATAAATAATAGGTCACATATCCATCGGCTTCAGTTGCATAATGGTGATGTATATCTAACTGGAAATGCGCTTTCTTTAACAAATTAACCGAGTTGATATTATCTGCCCGGGGCAAAGCAATAATTATTTTTGCTTTGATTATATCAAATCCATAGGCGGTTACTTTTTTAACTGCCTCCTGCATTATTCCCTTCCCCTGATGTACAGGGCTTAATTCATAGCCGAGTTCTATTATATCATTTTCAACTGAGAAGTTCCATAAACAAATGGTTCCGATTAGTATATTATCTGTTTTTAGGGTAATGACCCAATAAACGGATTTATTATTTAAGAGAAAATCATCTATTTTTTCAACGAATGCCTCACTTTCCTTAATGGAGATGGTTTTTGGCCTATCCAGATATTGATTCGTTTTTTCATCTGAACGGAGCTGTTGAAGTTGGACGCAATCATCCATATTCAGCCTTCTTAATAGTAAACGGTCGGTTTGCAGATCAGGAAAGGGTGTAAAGTTAATATTCATTGGTATAAAGATAGCATCACTAAGCACTATTGTTATATAGCCTTTGCATTTTACCTATCTTTGCCTAATGTCTTCTCCTCACTTTTTACAAGCGGATTCAATAAGCAAGCAATATTCCGGCGAGCGGGTTTCGGGTGTTTCAAAAATAAGTCTTACTATAAAATCCGGTAAAATAACAGCTATAATAGGCGAAAGTGGCAGCGGTAAAAGTACGTTGTTGCGTTTACTGTATGGATTGCTTGACCCTGATGAAGGTAAGGTATATTTTAAAGGCGAACGCATTTGGGGGCCAATAGAAAAACTGATCCCCGGGCATGATGCCATGAAAATGGTTACTCAGCATACCGACGATCTGAATTTATTTGCGAAGGTTTGGGATAATGTGGCTGTGCTTTTGCCAAATATCAACCTAAAGCTTAAACAAGAAAAAGTTGCGCAATCATTACGCTTGCTGAATATGTCGCACTTGGCCAATAGCCGTGTGTTTGACCTGAGCGGTGGTGAAAAACAACGGGTAGCATTGGCACGAGCTATAATTACCCGGCCCGAAGTGCTTTTATTGGATGAACCTTTTAACCAGGTGGATACTTCATTTCGTGAAGATCTGCAGCAGGACATACGCCAGATAGTTAAGGAAACCGGGCTTACGGTTATTATGGTGTCGCATGACCCATCTGAGGTTTTATCAATGGCTGATGAGCTGATCGTAATGAAAGATGGCCAGATATTAGAATCAGGCGAGCCTGTAGCAATGTATCAGCAGCCCGAAAATTTATATACGGCAAGTCTGTTGGCTAACTGCAATATATTGGATAAGGATAAAGCAAAACTTTGCGGTATTAATCTTAAAGCTAAGAAGGAAATTGCAACGATATATCCTGAATGGGTTGAGTTAAGCAGCGCTAAATCGGCAGATTGGCTGGTTCAAACCATCCTGTTCAAAGGGTTTTATGAAGATATTATTTTAGAAAAAGATGGTATTGAAGTACGCGCCCGCAATTACGATACTCACAAATATAAAGAAGGCGATAAGTTGAGTTTGAAGATAAAGAAATGGCTGGAGTATTGATTCTCTGAGCGATAAGAATATACGGCTAATCGAATAGCCTATCAAAAAATAGTCAAAATGTCAAATTAAAGGGAATGAGCTACTTAGCCATTCTCTTTTTTTATTTTTGCGGAAACATCGAAATTTAATGAAAGTACTTTTATCATATCTTAAAAAACATAAATGGATAGTTGTAATAGCTCTTTTGCTTGCAGCCGTTAATATCAGCTTTTCCCTTCTTGATCCGCTTATTACTAAATATATTGTAGATCGATATATGGTACCAAGAGGTCATAAAGCTTACACTTATGAATACAGGCTACATGGTGCATTAATATTATTATGCTTAGCTGTTGGAGCTGCTATGGTATCGCGCATAGCAAAAAACTTTCAAGACTATTATACTAATATCATCACTCAAAAAGTGGGGGTTGAAATGTATACCGATGGTTTAAAGCATTCACTTGAGCTTCCTTACCAGGTTTTTGAAGATCAGCGAAGTGGTGAAACTTTGGGTATACTGCAAAAAGTAAGGTTAGATTGCCAGACCTTTATTACCTCATTTATCGGAATTCTTTTTGTAAGTCTGGTAGGTATGATAATGGTTACTGTAATATCACTTTCTGTAAGTTATAAAGTAACATTGGTTTATTTTGCAGCAATACCTGTTATTACATTTGTAAGTGTGGCACTGAGCAAAAGAATAAAGTTTATACAAAAGAATATTGTATCGCAAACAACAGCACTTGCGGGATCAACCACCGAATCATTAAGAAACATTGAACTTGTTAAAAGCCTTGGACTTGTAAAACAAGAAATAGCAAGGCTAAATAATACTACTTATAAAATTCTTGAGTTGGAGTTAAAAAAAGTAAAATACGTCCGCAGTATGAACTTTGTGCAAGGAACGGTAGTAAACCTTGTGCGAAGTATCATGATGTTGGTATTGTTAATGCTCATTTTTAAAAATACTTTAACGCCGGGCAGTTATTTTATGTTTTTATTTTATTCCTTTTTCCTTTTTAATCCTCTACAGGAACTGGGTACTGTTATACAGGCTTGGCGCGATGCACAAGTTTCTTTAGATAATTTTCATAGTATCACTAGTACGCCAATCGACAAAAAACCGGAGAAACCTGTTTTACTGGAGAAAGTTGAAAAACTAACCTTTGATAATGTAAGCTTCAAACACCTTACTGCAAACCGTAACGCTTTAAACCATATTAACTTTGAAACTAATATTGGCGAAACGATAGCCTTTGTCGGACCGTCGGGTTCAGGGAAGACCACTTTGGTGAAGTTATTGGTTGGCTTATATCAACCGCGTGAAGGCGATATTTTATATAACAATGTTTTAAGCAAAGACATTGACCTTGATCAGCTGCGCGAAAAAATAGGTTTTGTTACCCAGGATACACAACTGTTTTCAGGAACTATACGTGAAAACCTGCTGTTTGTAAGGCCTGATGCTACTGATGAAGAATGTATGCAGGTATTACAGAAAGCTGCCTGTCAAACTTTATTAGCACGTGCGGATAAGGGTTTAGATACTGTGATAGGTGAGGGTGGAGTGAAGGTTTCGGGGGGTGAGAAGCAACGGTTGTCGATAGCACGCTCATTACTGCGCAGGCCTGATATTTTGGTGTTTGATGAGGCCACATCATCATTAGATTCAATTACTGAAGAGGAGATAACCGAAACTATAAAAGATGTATCTGTTTTCGGCGATCATATCACTATTCTTATTGCTCACCGTTTGTCAACCATTATGCATGCCGACAGGATTTATGTGCTTGAAAAGGGTAAAATAATAGAATCAGGCAAACATAATGAGTTGATCACACAAAAAGGTTTGTACTACGCCATGTGGCGCCAGCAGATAGGTGAAAAGGATGAGGTAGAAGCGTAAAGTGATCGTAGCGTGTCAGCAATGACAGTGCTTTTTTTATTATATACTATATTACGATTGCGTTGTCATTTCGAATGATAGTGAGAAATTTTCTTCGTTATAAAATGCGAATATGCAAGTTGTAAAAGATTTCTCCTCGTACCTCGTTCGAAATGACAATAAGGTTTTACTCAGCCGCAGCAGGATCTGCGGTATGAATGTCCTCTAATGATAGCGGAATAAGACTTTTTGTTTTGAAGTAAGTTACAGTTACCACTGTTAATGTAACACATCCGCCAAAAAGAACAGAGGGTATAGTTCCTAAAATGCTGGCCGCGGTGCCCGATTCAAAAGCACCAAGCTCATTTGATGAGCCGATGAACATAGAATTTACTGCCGACACTCGCCCGCGCATTTGGTCAGGAGTTAGTAATTGCATAATGGTGCTGCGGATGATTACACTCACACTATCAAATGCGCCTTCGGTAAATAAAAAGAAAAGCGACAGATAAAAACTACGTGATAAACCAAAGCAAATTATTGAAGCGCCAAAACCTGTAACCGCTATCAGCAAATTACGCCACGGCCTGTTCATGGGCGAAAATCTTGACATGACCAGCATGGTCAATACCGCCCCCAATGACCCAACCGCCCGCATCAACCCCAATCCTTCGGCACCTACTTTTAGTATTTCATTAGCAAATACGGGTAACAGAGCTACTACTCCGCCAAAAAATACCGAGAAAAGGTCAAGGCTCATAGCGCCAAGCATCATCTTATTGCTAAATACAAAGTGTATACCTTCTGATAAGCTTTTCCAAATATTTTCTTTTGGCTTATAAACAGCAGGGTATTTTTTCAGGAAGTACACTAGTATTAGTGATACTACCATCATAAAGATTATCACAATAAATGTTGCCGTAATACCACTTAATCCCGGAATAAATTTATCGGCGAAGCCATAGATCAAGCCACCTGTAGCGGGGCCCAATATAGAGGCTATTTGCCAGCTTGAACTGCTCCATGTACTACCGTTAGGGTAAAGCTCTTTAGGGATGCTATGTGCATAAACAGTGAAGGTAGCCGGGCCGTAAAATGCACGCCCCACACCGTTAAAAAATATCATTATATAAATTATCGGCACTATCCAGCCAGCGTGTATATAGGGGTGCATGCTGGTTAGTGTTACTGTACCCATTACTAAGGATGAGATCAATACACCCGAATAAATGAACAGCAACATTTTTCTTTTTTCGGATTTATCAGCAATATAACCGCCATATAGCGCTATACCTACAGCCGGTATTGCTTCGCAAAGGCCGAGCATACCCAGCGCAAATACGCTTTTTGTTAACTGATAAATATAAAAACCAATGACAACGGTTTGCATTTGGTAGGCGAAAGTGAAGAAAAATCGCATGCCTATGTAAGCGCGGAAATCCTTGTAACGCAAGGCTGCAAATGAATCTTTTTTTTGGGGTTGACTATTCTCTTCGTCTGGCACTATGTGTATTTGTGATGTGCTGCAAATTTAATATTTATGCGTTAATGTAGTTATACAAAATGTAGCATAGTTGCTATTATCACCATAAAATTACATCATCAGGATATTTTATCCCAACTCAGCCCTTGATCTTTGGGTTGTATTGAGCGATGTAATATTTGGTTTTCGGGTAATGCCAATAATGGGTCAGCTTCAAAAATCCCTTCAACACAATGGCGTATCTGGATCAATAATTCCTGATCGGTTACCAGGTTGGCTACTTTCAGATCAAGTACGCCGCTTTGCTCTGTGCCTTCAATGTTACCCGGGCCGCGTAGTTGAAGGTCGATCTCGGCAATTTCAAAACCATTATTAGTTTTAACCATTGTATTAAGCCTTGTTCGCCCGTCGTGGCTAAGTTTATGACTGCTCATGAGTATACAGTAGGATTGCTCCGCACCTCGCCCTACACGCCCGCGCAACTGGTGCAATTGCGATAAGCCAAAACGTTCCGCATTTTCAATTATCATTACCGAAGCATTCGGAATGTTAACACCTACCTCAATAACCGTGGTGGCTACCATTATCTGGGTTTCGCCTTTTATAAAGCGTTGCATTTCAAAGTTTTTTTCGGCAGCTTTTAATTTGCCGTGCACAATGCTGATGCGGTAATCAGGCAATGGGAATTCCCGGGCCATTGTATCGGTACCATCCTGTAAATTTTTCAGATCCAGCTTTTCGCTCTCCTGTATTAAAGGATATACTACATAGATCTGCCTGCCTTTGGCAATTTCCTGCTTCATAAATCCGAACATTCGCAGGCGTTGATTCTCATACAAATGCATGGTTTGTATGGGTTTTCTTCCAGCGGGCAGTTCGTCAATAATAGAAATATCCAGATCGCCGTAGAGGGTCATGGCCAGTGTACGGGGGATAGGCGTGGCAGTCATCACTAAAATGTGCGGCGGGATACTGTTTTTACGCCATAGCCTTGCTCTCTGCTCAACACCAAAGCGGTGCTGCTCATCAATAACAACCAGGCCCAGGTTTTTATATTGAACTTTATCTTCAATAAGTGCATGGGTGCCTATCAATATTTTAAGTTCGCCGCTTTCCAACCGCTCATGTAATACATTCCGGGCTTTCTTGGTTGTCGACCCGGTTAACAAAGCAACTTCAACAAAATCATCGCCAACTAAATTTTTTATAGTTTGATAATGCTGATTGGCCAATATTTCGGTAGGGGCCATAATACAGGTTTGGAAACCATTATCAATAGCAATCAACATGCTCATAAGGGCCACAACCGTTTTGCCGCTGCCTACATCACCCTGTAACAAGCGGTTCATTTGTACACCGCGTTGGGTGTCCTGCCTTATCTCTTTTAAAACCCGTTTTTGCGAGTTGGTTAGCTCAAAAGGTAATTTATGGTGATAGAACTCATTGAAATAATGACCTACTGTGCTGAATATATTACCCTTAAATTTTTGTGTACGATGCAGCTTGGTTTTTAGCAGTTTAAGCTGTAAAAGGAATAATTCCTCAAATTTAAGCCGGTGCCTTGCTTCGTTCAGCACAGCCGCATCTTCGGGGAAATGAATGTTACGATATGCCTCAACTCTTGATGCCAAATTGAACCGGTTAATGATATAAAGCGGCAGATTCTCATGGATATCTTTGGCAAATTGCTCAAGCAATGATGCTACGAGTTTTTGGATGCCCTTGCTGTCTAACGTAAACTGCTTTAGCTTTTCAGTTGAATTATAAGCGGGCTGTAAAGTTAGGTTGCCTTTACGCTGTAATACCTCGGGAGCATACAGTTCTATTTCGGGATGGGCCATTTGGGCCTTTCCGTTAAAAAATGTTGGCTTGCCGAATATGATATACGCTTTACCCGGAATGAGTGTTTTTTCTATCCACCTGATGCCCTGGAACCATACCAGCTCCATAAAGCCAGTATCATCCTGCGCCTGAAAAACTAATCGTTTGGTATGCTTTTCGCCCAATAACTCTTTATGGGTTAACCGTACTATTACCTGTACATGGGGTAATTCAGGTTCAATCTCCCGTATTTTATAAAACCGGGTGCGGTCAATATATTTATACGGGAAATGGCGTAAAAGATCTTCAAAGGTTGCTATTTGTAACTCCTTTTTCAATACTTCGGCACGACTAAGGCCTACGCCTTTTAAGTACTCAATTGGTGTTTGAAAAGGGTTCAAATACAGCGTTTTTAATTATCAGGATTTAATTGCAGTAACCGAGATCTCAACATTAACATTTTTAGGCAAACCGGCAACGGCAACCGTTTCGCGGGCCGGGAAGTTATCTGTAAAATAAGAGCCGTATACTTCGTTAACAGCTGCAAAGCTTTGCATATCTTTTAAAAAGATGGTTGTTTTTACCACATGGCTAAAATCAATACCGGCTTGGGTTAATACTGCTTTGATGTTTTCCATTACCTGGGTGGTTTCTGCTGGGATGTTATCCAGCACCAGTTCATTGGTTGAAGGGTTAATCGCTATCTGCCCCGAAAGAAATACAAAGTTGCCGGCTTCAATAGCCTGGTTGTAAGGGCCAATTGGAGCAGGTGCCTTAGCGGTATTTATTACTGTTTTCATTCAATAGTTTGTTTTAAAAGGTTATTAAGCTATTAATTAATAGCTTAATCAGTTTATTTTTTCAGGATAAACCAATCTATCAACTTCCAGATAATGCCCAGCAGGAATACAGTTATTGCAATAGCATTAATAACATGCATTACTTTAAGGTTGAAACTGGTAGGCCTGTTAGGGTCCTTTTTCCGGAAAAAGTACATATACAAATATAAGCAGAATGGAATAAAGCAAAAAGTTAAAAGTATAAAGTCCAAAGCGAAAGTTTTCCGGCTCCAAGTAAAATATAAAGCAACAAAAAAGGGTTCCGAATATTCGGAACCCTTTTTTCAATATATTATTTTATCTAATAATTATTGGTGGAATTCAACACGACGGTTTGCAACGCGACCTTCTTCTGTTGAATTGTCAGCTATTGGGTGAGTTTCACCGAAAGCTTTAATTTTTAAGTGTTTAGCATCAACACCTGAGTTAACTAAGTAAGTTTTTACTGAGTTAGCACGGTCTTTAGATAAACGCATGTTATGAGCTGCAGTACCTTCTGATGAAGCGTAACCAGCAACTTCAACTGTTTTACCTGATGCTCTTAAGTCAGATGAAGTAGCATCTAATACTGGGTAAGAAGAAGTTCTCAATACTGAGCTATCAAATTCAAACTGGATATTAGAGTAAGGGCTAACCATAACAGCTGCTTTAACTGTATCTTTAGGGAATACGATAACGCAACCTGAACCGTCAACTACGCTGCCAGCAGGTGTGTTAGGGCATTTGTCAAACTGATCAGATACACCGTCACCGTCAGAATCTTTCTTCAAATCAGCAACTGCAGTTTCAACATTAGTTACACGACCTTTTAAAGCTTCAACTTCTTGACGTAAAGCTGCATCATACAGTTCGTCATACATCATAGCAATTGGATTCACCCAATCCAGGTTTTTCTTTGCAGAAGAACCAAAAGTGTACT
>Ga0302304_10000080_pt1 | contig 80262 bp, 65 predicted proteins | sample III_Palsa_E2_2_FD_198769 | JGI IMG/M metagenome (GOLD analysis project Ga0302304, IMG submission 198769) | Peat permafrost microbial communities from Stordalen Mire near Abisko, Sweden - III_Palsa_E2_2 | ecosystem: Environmental > Terrestrial > Soil > Palsa > Peat permafrost | place: Sweden...
ACCAGCTCAAAGAGGCCGGCGTGAGCGCCGAAACTCTTCAGAGATTTCTCGCACGTGGCGGGTCCGCTGAAGCTGCGTCTGATCCAGACGCTAGGCGGCTTTATATGGTGGACGAGTCGAGTCTCACCAGCACCAAGCAGATGCAAAGCTTCTTCGAAAAGATCGGATCAAATGACAGGGTCTTGCTGATCGGAGATATCCGACAACACCAGGGTGTAGACGCAGGAAAGCCGTTCGAGCAGTTGCAGGATGCAGGTATGAGGACGTCAAAGCTCGACGAGATCATTCGACAGACAGACGAGGGACTCCGTCGTGCGGTAGAAAGCTTTTCCCAAGGACAGACGGCAGAGGGAGTACGCCTCCTGCGCGAGCAACGCCGCGTGTCGGAAGCGCCCGAGCGTGCAGCGCGAATCGTCAGCATAGCCAAGGAGTATGCAGCGCAGCCCAACGGAACGCTGGTCATTTCTCCGGACAACGCAAGCCGAGTGGAACTGAACCAAGCGATTCGCGTCGAGCTGCGGGAACGTGGTGACGTCAGGGGACCGGATACAGAATTTACAGTGCTTGTCGCCCGTTCGGAACTCAATAGCGAAGACCGCAAGTGGGCAGCTCAATACCAGGCCGGGGATGTGCTGCAGTACACCCGAGGCAGCAAAGGGATAGGCGTTGGGCCTTTGGGATATGCCACCGTTCGATCGGTCGACGAGCAAGCCAATCGCCTCACGGTACAAAGACAAGACGGGCAGCAAGTCAGTTACGACCCGAAACGGCTCAGCGGCATTACGGCGTACAGAGAAGTCGCACGCCCTTTCGCCGAGGGAGACCGGCTCCAGTTCACCACGAACGACCGTGAACTTGGCATCTCCAATCGCCAACTTGCCACGGTCGAGAAATCGTCGCCGTCCGAAATGAGGGTTCGCCTTGATGGTGAGGAAGGACGAACGATCAGCTTCCGACCGGAGCAGATGCGCCACTTCGACCACGGCTACGCCGTCACGTCGCATAGCTCCCAAGGACTTACTGCCGATCGCGTCCTCATCAACGTCGAGGTTTCGGCGCATCGAGATCTTATCAATCAGCGATTCGCCTACGTAGCGGTGTCGCGCGCGGCTTACGACGTGCGGCTCTACACGGATGACGGAAACCGGCTCGAAAAGGATCTTGGACGAGATGTGAGTAAGTCGGCAGCCATCGAGACTAGACCTCAAAAGGAGAACACGATGAACTTTCAAAACGAGCACGCTGATAAGAGGGAGCCGAGCAAAGAAGCGCAGAGAATGCCCGTGGAAATCTATGCGTCTTCGCTTACTCCCGAGGTCGTTAGGGAGGACATTCGCTTTGCGGAACGGCAGCTAGAGCAAGGGTTGTCGCAACCTGAATCAATAAGGAACCTGACTGGTGACCACGTCCGCCGAACAGAGGCTGAGCCTTCGACCCTATCCTTGGCCGAGCGCTACACAAATCACATTACGGAGCTGGTGCGTCATCTGCCTGAGCAGCCGACTGAAAAGGTTTTGGAAATTCTTCAACCCTCGCCCAAGGATGTTGTGCATTGGGGGCCAGCAATTATTGCTCTCGGAGCTTCCCAATCCGAGGCGCTCTTGTGGAGGAGAGAGCATGGGGACATCCAGAGCTATCAGCAGTCCGCAGAACCCCGAGGCTGGCTCCATATCGACCTCGCAGGACAGTTTTTCGATCGTAGTGCGCAAGCGATCACGCGCGAGCAGGCCTTGGCTCCCCTCGGGTTGACTCCTGCGGGAACTCTCGGAGAGGAACGCAGCCAAGGGCAAGACGTTGCCAAACAGACCGGATTGGGTATGTCACTCTAGGAATCGTCCAGTTGACAGAACTTCCCATGGGCCGACTTCCCGCGACTGCAATCGCAGATCCGCCCTGCCGTCGGAGCTGCCACCAGGACGATCGTCCAGCCAGTTCTAGAGAATGTCAACACGATTCCCGTCCTTGTCGTGTTGTCTCACAGTGACGCCATGGGTCTCTTTGATAAACGTGTACCATCGCTGCCGGAGTTCGCTCTGAAAGGCATGCACCTCACTCGAAACGCCATCACGGTTCATTCGTAATGCGTTCCAAAAGTACATGCCACCATTGCGCGTCACTATGTCATATCGTGCCGAGCAAGAGCAATTAGCAAACTGCGAAGCGAGAACTTTGGGTGCCATACCAGCTTGTTTAGCCTTGAGCAATTTTCGTTTGCAGGTCGATCGCTTCCGGCACCAGTTGGGCCGTCAGATAGGCAAGAATGCTGCGGAATGAATCGCCCGTTTCGCTCGGCGTAACCGTCAAGGTACGGTGAGCTTTCCAGACATACTGGATCGCCGCTAGCAGTGCGTCATTGAAATCCCTTTGCCGGCTGTTCCGCGTTTGGGACGGCGGAAGTACCTGTGCGAGCCTAATCAGACCAAAGGCCACCATGTCAGGAGATTTTACGGAGCTAACGAACCGAGCAAACGGGGCGCTGAAATCTGTATCTGACAGCCACCTGTCGCACCACTTTTCCAGTTCGGGGCGAAGGCTCACTAGCGCCCCCGAGAGGTTGTCAGCGGCAGCGCGTGGCGGATGTCCCGTAAAACCAAGCAAATCTCTGTTCAGGTGCTCGAGATGGTAACGAAGTCCGACCTTTTCGTAGTCCCATCGTGGCGAGGTTTCGGCGTAATCAATCAAGGCACACCAGCGATCCGCCAAATCTTCTTGAGAGGAACATATAGAAGGTGCGTTCAAGAGGAAGCCATTGAGGAAGTCGCCAATCCATCGGTGTGCACCAGCACCCAATGACATGATTGGTGCGCCTATCGACTGCATCGCTTCCTTGATTTCCAGCGTGGCGTAATAGATTCCCGACACCAGCATGACCCAGTCGTCGAAGTCGTATTGGGTCTCGAACTCCGCAGAATCGACGTGTGCGGAGTTTGGAAGAAGACTTAGCTCGAGTGAGAACAGTAGTTCAAAAAAGCTGCGAAGCTGTGGTGCATCCTCAGAACGAAGGCCCGCGAATACCCCAAGAAAACTAAAGCCGCTTTTCAATAGTTCTAAATCCAGATACGTCTCGTACCGATGAAGACGTTCCCGATGTCCTAGTATCGCCGGACTGGTTTCGAGAAGTTGCATCCGTTGTTCATGCCATTCCCAGTTCGGAGTGCCGGACAACACCTGCCGCCCAAAGCGATGGTTGAGCTTTAACAAGAACTGTGCCGAATATTTGGATGTCTTGAAATGACCGCGCAGGAATCTATCGGCCAATAGCTTTTGGTAGGGCAGCAAGATATTCGGATCGTTGTGGTGCCCTATCGCAGAGGCCGGGCCGCGCACGGCAGCCCATAGAAAGAGCGCGTTGGCCAACTCGTAGAAACGCACCTCGCCATTCGAGCGATCACGGTATGCGAGCTGCATGATTTTCTGGGTCGTTTGGTAGTGATATCCAAAGACAGATCTCAGCAAAATTCCCCATAGCTCTGGGGTCGCATTTCCGGCCTTGATGTGGTGTAGTGCGGCGTTTCCTAAAAATAAATCCGCACCGTCGCTAACAGATCGCTCCGAATCAAACTCTTTTGCAGAGGGCTCTTCTTCCGCAAACTTCAGCAGATTGACCATGCAGAACTGCTTTGCATCTGGTCGCTGCTCAAGGAATTCGCCCGACGCCGTAAAAAGCACCGACAAGCCGCCAGCAATCGCATCGTGTCGGTAGATTTCAAAGCTTCCGTCCCTCATGTCGGACTCGACGACCGCTTGCAGTTGACTATATGTTTCCAAAGCCTCTGCGGGAGCTAATTTCTTATCTTCATCGATAGCGCGTCCTGCCTTAGCGATCAAAGCGAACGCCATGAGACTCAGCTCAGGACGCTTGCGTTCGCTATCGAGTCGCTTCTGTAGCGCATCGCTAATGACGAGCTCTATTGAAACCTGGCCATTGCCAACATCGCGCGTGACGTAGTTGCTCTTCGTCAGCTGTGCAAAGAAATATTCTGTAGTTGACGGAAGAGCAGCCCCCTTACCCAGCAATGCACGTGCCTCCGCCTCCCAAGTTGCGCGAAACGCTTCGATGCTGGCGCTTGTTGCAGGATCAGCCACGAGACACCACCGTGCGACTTCAAACAGTGACGAACGCCTGTGAGGCATTTCGAACCAAGCTCTTACTTCGTTGCTGATCTTCGTTCCGTAGCGCCCCCATGTGATGTTGAACATGAACGACCAACTTGTGTTCATGATGGCGGACCGTTGTGTCATAAACAGGTCTTCATTGGAAAAAAGCGGCAGCAGCGGTCCCTGAAATAGAGGAAGCTGATACAGCCCGACCGACACGAGCAAACCGAGAACGGCAGCCGAGCGAGATTCAGTCAAGAGCCGCCGCAGATCGTCGTCTACATCTTCCTTTCGGTCGATTCGCTCATAGAGCCACTTTTCAACGGCCATCAGCGCGCTCTCGAGAACAACCGCACGATTGGACATGGAGCTGTGCCAGTTGTAGACGTTCCCGTCTCCGACGAAGTTCTTTTCGGTGCCATCGAGCAAAATCTTGAATTCGGGAAGCTCAGCAGTTTGGGTGAACGCTTTGTATCCTTCTGCCCACCGGTCAGTAGCAAACGCGAGGAGACGAAAAATCGTCTTCAGTGCGACGTTGGGAGATGTGCGAAGGAATAGAAGCCAAGGCCCAGTGAAGTACATCGCCGGCAGATGATTATGCCAGAAGGCGAATCCGACTTCGTCGAGTCTCAGCGAATTACGGTGGTCATGTTCATTCTGCGGTTCCTCGATACAGCAGGCCAAGATCACTTCTTGCGCAGTCTCAGGCCGCGAAGACATCAGTGCTAACAGCGAGTCTGTCTTCAACGCCGCATCACGAAACTCTTCGTCGACTCGCCGTTTCGGGCCGTCGGGCCATGGGTCGAGCTTTCGGCCAAACATTCTCGGAGAGAAGCCGGTGGAATAGATGATCGTGGTAGTGACTTCAGTCGGGTCGATGATGGGTTTTCTTTCAGCGAAAACCAGTGCAAGCTCAGCGACCTCGCCTGGGAATTCCTTCCCCGCGCGGAGCACAGCCTCAAACACTGCCTGCGACACTCCGTGGCCGTACGAATAACGCTTATTCTCCAACGAGTTTTTCTTGGCTCGATTTCCTAGCGCAAGTGCGATCTGCGCAGCAAGGCGCCTACGCCCATAACCAGGTGGCACCGTACGTAAATAAAAAGCGCACAACTGTCCAGCCTCCTCGACACAGAACTCTGTCACGTCATCGACCTTCATCAAGAGGGCGTGGAGCAGGCCGTCCCAGTATGCCGTTATCGGCAGACGCCAAAGCAGAGAGACCGCGTCACTGTACTCTTCGCCGAGATCTGTATTCGGGGTGAGTTGGAGTGTTCCAACAACTAATAATCTCTTGAGGAGACGCTTGAGGCGAGAGCCACTGTCCGCGATCAGAGACGGCCAGACCCGCGTCAGGAGTTCCAGCGAATTCGTTGCCAGCAAGAGACTGTCCGAGAAGATGTCGGCTGCTACCTGGTTGTCGCTGTCTCCATTTCCAAATGCACCAAATTCTTTCTCCCATGCGAGAAGACCTTCGTTCTGCTCTAACAGTGATTGGGAATACAGCCGGATGGCTCGCTGCCAGCGTGGGTTTTTGACATGCTTCAGAATCTGGTCGTGCCGCTCAGAGCCTTTCCCCTTCAAGGCGTGATAGCGTGCCCAGTCGCCCACCACCTCGTGGCTGAACCGAACGCCCTGAGAACTCACAAGAGTGAGGGTCTTGATCTTGGTATCCCCAAGAACGCCTTTAACTTCAAAGGGAAGCTTTGCCATGGGAACGACAGGCCCGACGGAGGCATCCTCATCCCCGAGCAATTCGATGAGGCCGGCCCTCTGGTATTGAACAGAATCTGTGCCACACCAATAGTCCCAGATCCAATCGATGATTTCTGTCTCCCCAATCCATCCTTTCGCGGGTGCGGTTGTATGAACTGTTGTCACTTTCAGAACTTGATCTAATGTCGCCAGATTGGTGAAGACTCTTCTTAATTCGGGTCTCGTGAGCAGCGAGAGGACAACGCTGTTCTGCGCAATCGCAGACAAAACGTTCTCGAAAGGTGCGCCCGCAAAGAGACATTCTTGCACTCCCTCGGTGTTCCATGTCCCGGCGTCCAAACGAAGTCGCGACCAGTAGGGGGGCTGCGTGGTGAGTAGCACTTTATAGTCCAGAGCAGCAACCGACTGCATCGCTTGAACGATCTCCGACACGCGCGCTAGTGCAAGCGGAGAATATTGTTCCGCCGCATCCACGACCAGGTAGACCGGCTTCATAGAGTTTCGGACCAAGGTAGGCAGATCATCCGCAAGTCCCAACGAGGATGCAAGGACATGCTGATTAGGTTTATCGAGTTCATCCTGCGAAAGCCAAATGAGGTTGATGTCTTCGATTCGCGAACTTATATCGGCCTTCACCAGCGATGATTTGCCGGTGCCTGAATCGCCAATGACCGCGGTCACATGCCTCTGTTTTGCATTTTTCAGAGCATCCTTATCGGGATCGGAGAAGACGACGAGCGTATCTTGTCCCGCAACGGAATGCACGGCGTTGCAGTTGGAAACCGAGCGTTGATTCACACTTTGCCATGCTGCTCTGAAATTCGGATGGTCTTTCAACTTGTACTTGTTGCGAAGCTCAGACAGGAGTTCTGGAAGATCCAGCGTTCCGCCGGATATGCGATATCGCGACGCGATTGTTTGGAGATCGACCCAGAGGTCTTTCCCGATAGCCGGGGACTCGAATCGGAGCAGCAACGTGCAGTCACGCCCAGCAACCGTATCGATCGTGTTATCGAAGTGCCGCACACGGAGTTGCTTTAGTACACGTGCAGTTTCAAGCGTCGTTCGTTTCTTCGACGGTGTACCAGCTAGGCTCTTGAATAACCGCCTCTCAAGCGCTGAAGAACTTCCTGTCCTCGTGAGTTGATCAGCCAGATGCTTCGGATCTCCGGTAATGCTTCGAGGTTCGATGTCGTCCCATGCCGTTTGAACATCAGGCGACATACGTCCCACCGCTAGCGCCATATAGTCGCGCGCCTTGTCGAACGGAGTTCCCGCAGACCATTGCGCCCAGACATCGGAAACAAAATCACTCTTGAAGCCATCTTTCGTGAGATATGCCGGGCTCTTTACTGAGACGGAGCAGAACAAAAGTCCCGCGGCATTCCGCATCTCCAAGAGCAAGTCATCTAACTTCCACCCGCTCGCGCCAACCTGAAAGCTGAGGCGTTCCACTCGGCTGCCTTGGATGTTCCAAGGCTCAAGACCATCCAGCATCCGAATAAGAAGCTGGGCCGCCGCCTTGTCTTCAAACGCGAACCCATACCCGCCAGTCGATTTGATCTTTGCGAGTTTCTTTTCCTTTTTGGGTAGGGTCTTCGCCGCTTTTTTCGCAACGGAATTTGAACTGCGTTTTGCTGGGACGTTAGCCGTAGCAGCACGTGCGGTTTTGACCTTCGCGCTTTTCTTCGCGGCTTTTTTCGTCCGCTTCTTTTGAGAGCTGTTTGCCATATCTTCCTCACAGTGGCCCGGAACTCCATTATCCGTGGGAAACATTACAGCGAACGATATTCTCCGAAAATTCCTTCCTTCGTAGGGCGGGAAGAAGTCTCTTCCCCACGCGCAAGCCACGGTCTTGCGCTCCCATCTCTGCGGGCCTGTTCCTGCCCGCAACGCCCACCCTCAGAAATGTCGTGCGCTGGCGCGCATGAATAAGGGAGCCAAACCTCGCTAAGGGGCTCTGCCCCGATCGCGCGGCGCAAGGGGTTTCCCCAATCTTCCGCGCCCTGCGGGCTTGTGCAGACCTCCGCTGCGCTCCGTCCTTTCCGCTCCAGCTTCGCCTCCGCTCCAAGGATGGGGAGACCCCTCCCCTTGCGCCTTGCTACCCCCGCCTTCGCCAGGTGGCGTTCGGCATGTACATGCCGCGTTCAACGCGGACGTGCAAAAGCAAAAGCCGACACCAAGGAGCGAGACACCATGAATAGCCAAGCCAGCAACATCACCGCCATCGACAGCAAGAAGCCCACCACCAAACAGGAACTCATCGCCGCCAATATCAAGCTCTTGATTGAGCAATTGGAAGCGGGACACTCCGACGCCCTCACCAACTACCTCACCGCCATGAGCCGTTTTCATACCTACAGCTTTGGGAACGTGCTGGAGATTGCGCGGCAGATGCCCACCGCAACCCGCGTTGCAGGATTCTGGACGTGGAAGAACCTAGGCCGTTCTGTCAATGCAGGAGCCAAAGGCATTCGCATCCTTGCTCCCATCGTCGGAGTTCGTCGCAAGAAGGACGAGGAAGCCAAGAAGGACATCACCAAGCAGAACGAGCGGGTATTGCTCGGATTCCGTAACGCCTACGTCTTCGACGTCACGCAGACCAACGGCGTTGACCTTCCCACCATGCACGAAGTGGGTGGTGACCCCGGCGAGAGCATCAACCTCCTAGCTGCTTTCCTCAAGTCCAAGGGCATTCAACTTGTCTACAACGAGAAGATTGCCCCCGCGCTCGGCATGAGCTACGGCGGACGCATCGCGATTCTTCCCGGTCAGTCCAAGGCGGAAGAGTTTTCAACGCTGGTTCACGAGACAGCGCACGAACTCTTGCACAAGGCGGAACGCCGCACCGCGACCACCAAGACCATTCGCGAACTGGAGGCCGAGGCCGTCGCCTTTGTCGTGGGAAAAGCCGTTGGTCTTCTCACCGGAACCGCATCCGCCGACTACATCCAGCTTTACCAAGGCAATGCCTCCCTTTTGGCTGAGAGCTTGGAAGTCATTCAGCAGACCGCCAGCATCATCCTTGCGGCCTTGGAGCCAGCCGTCGCGGAACAAGAAAGCGCCAATACCGAGGCAGAGCTTGCGGAGGTGGCAGCATGAAGACCCTTCTCGCCATCTTGCAGAAGGCTGGAGGTTGGCGACCCAACCTCTACGTGAAGATCGAGAACCCGCCCTATCTGCCCCTCGTCATTGAGGCCGTGGACGAGTCAGGCCCGCTCGGTTTGCCCGCCTTGTCTGTCGCCCACTACGGCGAACAGAACGGCGACGCCATGCGCGATCCGGAGATGTGTTTCGAGATCGGCTACGCCGGAGGAGCGCACCTGATTCCGTACTACTGGCGAAATGACTATGTCGCCGTCGAGCAGGTATCCCGCGCCATCATCCGCGAAAACTATGTCGCTCTCGTGCAGTTGCAGCGGCAGCACGAGAAGTTTGCCGAGACATGGGACAAGAACCTGCGCTTGCAGGGGTTCGAAGAGGCTTTCACGGACGAGTGCGTTCTCGGCTAGTCCGCGCCGTTGGAGCGGAACACCGCCCGACGTGTGCCGCTCTGTGACCCAAACCCTAACCGCTCAAGGAGAGCAATCATGCAAAACAGCAGCGCATTCCAATACCTAGCCATCGACCAGATTCACGAATCCACCACGAACCCCCGTCTGACCTTCGAACAGCACAAGCTCGAAGAACTCGCCGAGTCCATCCGACAGCATGGATTGATTCAGCCCATCACCGTACGCCCGAACGCGAAAGGCTTCGAGATCGTCGCAGGAGCGAGGCGGTTCCGTGCCGCACAACTTGCGGACGTGTTTTCGCTTCCTTCCCGCGTTGTGGAACTGGATGATGCCGCCGCGATGGAGTGGCAGCTCGTCGAGAATTCGCAGCGTGTGGATGTTCACCCTTACGAGGAGGCGCAGGGCTTTCAGCGTCTCCTAGACCTTCCCGGCTATGACGTAACCGCGCTCGTCGAGAAGTCCGGCAAGAGTGCCAGCCACATCTACGCCCGGCTCAGTCTCTTGCAACTCATCCCTACCGTGGCCGAAGCATTTGTCGAAGAACGCATCACCGCCAGCCACGCCAACCTCATCGCCCGTTTGCCGCAGGAACATCAGGCCGACGCTTTCGAGAACTGCTGGCGCAAGGACTGGCAGGACAAAGAAGCGCACCTGCTACCCGCCAAACATCTCTCCGCTTGGATTCAGAACAACCTCTACCTGAATCTTGCCGAGGCACCGTTTGACCGCGAAGACCCCAACCTCAAACCGGAGGCCGGAGCTTGCGTCACCTGCCCACGCCGCAGCGGGTTCAATACCAGCCTGTTTGCGGACGTGCAGGGCGACCAGTGCCTTGATGCGCCTTGCTTTCAATCCAAGCTGACGGCGCACATCGACCGCGAGATTGCCGTGCGGCCGGAACTTGTCACCATCGAAACGGCATGGAGAGCGCCGAAGGAACAACGCCCAGGCGCATTGCAGAAGCACCAGTACCGCGAACTTGCGGAACCCGACAACCCCGACGCCGAGCCGCCTTGCCCGAGCGCCAAAGCCGCCCTCATCGTCTTTGGAAAGCAGGTTGGGCGCACCGTCACTGTTTGCCTCGACGACGAATGCCCGGTGCACACCAACCACCAGCCCCGCGAAGCCGTCGAGCCGCCCCCGGCGATGCCTCCCGCTCCCGAACAGGAGACGGAGGAAGAAGCCGCACAGCGCAACGCCGAGCATGAGCAACGCATGGCCGAGTACAAGGCCGAGCAGGAGCGGAAGGAGGATGAGCGCAAAGCCGAATTCGAACGCCAGCAGAAGGAGTACGAGGCCGAACAAGCTCGCCGCGACAAACAACGCAAGGCGAGGACGGCCACCTTCGAGCGCATTCTGGAGAACGCCCCGGCTACGCTCAACGCTTCGCAGTTGCGCGTGTTTCTTCGCTTGCTCGTGCAGATCGACCCGTACAGCTACCTTGACGACGCTTCCGCTCACTTCGCCAACGACGATGAGAACGTGCAGCAGTCCGACGAGGAAATCGTGCTGGCCGCTTTGGACGGCACCATCGACGAGAAACTAAACAGCCTCGCTCTGCGTCTCGTCCTTTCCAACCACGTTGGGATTCCGCGCGAGAACGAACCCGACCTCCTGACCGAAGCCGAGGAAGCGTTTGCGCCGAAGAAGTCCAAGGCCGTCAAAGCCAAGGCCGAATCTCCGGCCAAGGCAAAACCTGCATCGGTCAAAGCCGTTCCGAAGAAAGAACCTACCCGAAAGAAAGCAGCCTAGCTCCGCTTCCTTTGGCCCCGGATTCGTCCGGGGCCGCTTTGTCTCTCGTCTGAGCGCGAAAATCGCGCCGGGAGACACCCCTTCGGTTTCTCCCGACCCCTCATCCCGCTTGGCCGACCTTCGCCCGTCGGCTGCGCGGCAGGAGTCTAGTTCCTCCTCCTGCACCTTCCCCTCATCGATGTTCAACACGAAGTTCGACTACAGCTCTAGGAATCTCATCAGCATGAGCTAAACGGCACATATCCCCGTCTTGTTGAAGCCCATACTCCAATCTGCTTATGCAAACTTCGTCCCGATTTTGTACACCGGTACGGATATCAGCGAATCCATCGTCGCGAGATTCGCTTTTCCCCCGCGAATAACCGCAATACCAAGTACGCCCATCGCCTGTGCCGAGGTTCGTTCATGCAAAATGTAGCCGATCAGTATGGTCTCTCCGCAGTGAGCGTCTCCCTTCGTCCTCTCCCGCAGGAGCCGACAGCTGTCTCTAGCTGGCGCGGGATTCTCTTGGTGGAACCAGACATTACCTTGCTCACGGCGGAAGCCCATCTCCTAACTTGCTCGGATTACTCGGTCACGCCGGCCTTCAGTGCGCGTGAAATCTTCGCCTTGCGAGAGACGAAAGCAATTGCGCTTGCGATCCTCAGCGATTCTCTAGGTCCTCAACTTCTGCCCGCCGTTGCCCATGCCGTCAGGAAGCAATGGCCGTTAGCGCGCATTTTGATCATCGGTCAGCCCGGATCGGTGCTGGAAGACCAACTCTATGACGAAGAAATCGAGAATCACTCCGATCCAAAGCGTCTGTTAGAGGAAGTCGAAAGACTCTACAAAGACTCTTGGAATCAACGCTCGAACACTCTTGATTCGCGTGGATCATTCGGCCGTACGAACAGTAAGCCAGCTATATCCCCGGCGAACACGGCTTAGTCCATTTTGGGCGCGATTCCAGCGCAATCCAGGGTCCACCTACGGACCTTGGTCCTGACCACAATGAAGCCTAGAGCTTCGAAGGAATCAAAGCGGAAACGAATCAGAAGGGCCTCGATTGTTGCAAGGGTGTGCTGAACTGCTCAGATTCGAAGAATCGATGGTGGGAAAGTGGAGAGGTGACATTGATTGGACCTGTTTCTCTCGAGGTCTGAGTGATCCACCCGAAAGTAGTGACCATGCTCCTTATCTCGTACGGTTGTCTAGCGTTCGCGTCGTACTGTTTCCTGACATTCCAGCTACTAAAAGTAGCCGTCGGACTGACGCGAACAAAGTCTCAACAGCCTCAGTACGCTGTCATCCCTTCCGTCGCATCGCGCCAAGTGCAGCACACAGGTGCACCCAGGCCTAGCCGCTGAGGCTTACAACGAACCCGATCTAACGACGCTGCATGCCGCTCGCATGGTCAGCCGCACTTCCCTCACTCCTGCGAGAGAGCCGACCGCAGCTTCACAAGTACTAAGGAGAACACAAATGTCTGAACTGAACTCAGTTGTCGCCGTCTACGAAACCCACACCCAAGCCGAAGCAGCCATCAAGGACCTTCAAGAGGGCGGTATCGACATGAAGAGCCTGTCGATTGCCGGGAAGGATACTCATACCGATGAGCATGTGGTGGGGTACTACAACGCTGGAGATCGAATGAAGTACTGGGGCAAGATAGGTGCGTGGTGGGGCGGTTTCTGGGGCCTGTTGTTCGGGTCGGCTATGTTCGCCATTCCCGGTTTCGGGCCCATCCTGGTGGCTGGACCTTTAGTCGCTTACATCGTTGGAGCACTTGAGGGCGCCGCCGTAGTGGGTGGAGTCAGCGCGATCGGTGCGGGACTCTTCAGTATCGGGATTCCTAAGGACAGCGTCATTGAGTACGACGCCGCGTTAAAGACCGACAAGTTTCTGCTCTTGGTGCACGGCACTCCCGAATTAATAGAGGCCGCGAAGGAAATCATCGAGAAGACGGAGCACCACTCTTACACGGTGCACGGTGAACTGGTCTCGGCTTAATTCACTACACAAGGCTGCGGTCGTCTGGAGCAGGCATCAGCCGAAGCTCCAGCGACGCGCAGTTGGGGCAGAACGGAGATCCAAATGCGAACGAACGGTTCATTTCCGGCATTGATATTCATCGTAATCGCGGGCATCGGCGGAGTTTTGGCCTTTGGTGTGCGCGCAGCCGGTCATCCCTACTCCGCGTTTTTCGTAATCGGCCTCGCGATCTTTCTGGCCGCTATCTTGTCATCCGCGGTTCGAGTAGCCGATCAATGGAGCAAGGCCGTTGTCCTGAGGCTTGGGAAGTTCCGCGCTCTCCAAGGACCGGGCCTCTTCTTCATCATTCCCCTCATCGACACAATCCCTTACTGGATCGATACCAGGGTTCTCACCAGTTCCTTCAAAGCCGAGAAGACGCTGACCAAGGACACTGTTCCCGTCGATGTCGACGCCGTTTTGTTCTGGAAGATCGTTGATCCGGAGAAAGCAGCTCTTGCTGTTGCGGATTATCAAAGCGCCATCGGGTGGGCCTCGCAGACAGCTCTTCGCGACGTGATCGGCAAAACGATGCTTTCAGACATGCTGGAAGGCCGAGACAAAATTAGCACTCTTCTCCAAACAATCATCGATGCCCGAACTCAGCCTTGGGGTATCAGCGTCCAGTCAGTCGAAGTAAAGGATGTTCTGATTCCCGCATCCCTTGAAGACGCGATGTCCATGCAGGCTCAAGCGGAACGCGAACGCCAGGCTCGAGTCATTCTTGGCGAATCGGAGTTGCAGGTTGCTGAGAAGTTTGGTGAAGCGGCCAAGACATACGCCAACAACCCAGTCGCTCTCCACCTTCGGGCGATGAACATGCTGTATGAAGGCCTGAAGACCAACTCAACCATAGTGATCGTGCCGAGTTCTGCCATCGAGACCATGCAGCTCGGCGGACTCGCGGGCCTTACCGCTCTAACGATGGGGATTGGGCAAGACAAGGCGCTCGCAGCAACCAATAACCAGCCATCAACAGATGTACCACCCGAAACACCCACCGCGAACAGCGTTGCGCCAAGCACTTCTGTTTAGGCTGTTTTGCCTACCAACCTATTTTTCGCACGACCGAGGAACTCCCGATGTCCAGCATTCAGGAAGCAGCTTTTTCAGCCACGAAGATTCTATTGCCGATTGATTTCAGTCCCGCGTCTGAAGCCGCGTTAGAAGCAGCCAGGGGCCTCGCTCAACAGTTCCATGCCGCCATTCACCTTGTACATATCATCCCGGAGATACCCGACTTCAACGGCGCTGATTTCTTTCCCGAGACCACCATCCTTGAGGAGCGGAAGGAAACCATTGAAGAGCGACTTCGTGATCGCCAAGACAAGCTGATGCTCGAAGGCATATCGGCGACCTGCAGTGTCGAGAGGGGGAACGATATAGTCGGCACGCTAATGCGGGTCATCAAACAGGAGCGTATCGACATGTTGGTGATCTCGACCCACGGCCTGTCTGGATGGCGTCCTTTCGTCGCTGGATCGATTGCCTCGGAGTTGATCAAACAGGTCGACTGCACCCTGCTGCTCCTTCGGTCCAGTCATTACAAGTCCGCCGACCACGAGACTACAACAGCTGTGCGTGAAGGGTCTTTCCTGCCGCCACCTGAGGCCACGGCGTCGGTCGGGTCCCACACCCATGTGACGGAAACCCCGGCAGAGAAACGGCTTGACCAGAGTGCAGAAGACCTCGCTAAACACGGTGCGCGAACCGAGAACAAGTACGACCAAGCCCACTCACTCTTCACCAAGTAAATGAGACCTATCCCGAAAGTGAAAAAGATTCTCCCCATAACGACGTTGTTTTTAGATGTGGGAGGAGTGTTGCTGACCAACGGTTGGGACCATCACGAGCGCAGGCGTGTAGCAAAACACTTCAACCTGAATTGGGTGGAGATGGATGAGCGCCATCGCTTGGTCTTTGAGACACATGAGGAAGACAAGCTCTCCTTCGAAGAATATCTGGCGTGGATTGTCTTCTACAAGAAACGTCCTTTCACTCGAAAGCAATTTCGCGACTGCATGTTTTCGCAGTCGAAACCAATACGCAAGATGCTCGAGCTCATCGCGCAGCTCAAGACCGAACACGGCTTGAAAATCGTGGTCATAAGCAATGAATCACGTACGGTGAATGCTTACCGCATTCGCACTTTCCATCTCGACAGGCTTGTCGACACGTTCATCTCTTCTTGTTTCGTCGGGATGCGAAAGCCCGACGCGAACATCTTCCGACTCGCTCTGGATCTGGCGCAGACGGCTCCTGAACAAGCGATCTTTATTGACAATACCGCGATGTTTGTTGAGATCGCGGAACGCTTCGGCATCCATGGCGTTCTTCATGTGGACTACGAGTCGACTCGCGCAAAGCTGGCCTCTTTCGGGTTACAGGTCAAGGTGGAGAATCGCGCATGAATCCCTCTACGAAACGGATCCTCGCCGTCAACGGCGGCTCTTCGAGTATTAAATTTGCAATCTTCGAGGCGGGCGACTCGCTCAATCTGGTCTTGGCAGGCGCGATAGAGCGCATTGGCTTCTCTAACGCTGCTATCACTGTGAAAACCGCGCTCAGCGCCGCTAGCTCGGCACATCCTGTCGTGGTACCCGACCACGCTGCCGCCGTAGGCGTCCTTGTGGATTGGATTGAAACAAGCAATTCCGCAGATGCCCTGGGAGCCGTAGGACATCGCGTGTTGCAAGGCGGTCCCACCTTTTTCAAACCGCAATTCGTGACAGCGGACATGATCGCGGAGATGCGCAAGTTGAGCCCCTTCGATCCGGATCATCTTCCCGAGGAGCTTGAACTCATCGAGGCGTTTCGCCACCGGTTTCCTAAGTTGCCTCAGATTGCTTGCTTCGATACCGCATTTCACCATGACATGCCTCGGGTGGCGAAGCTTATCGCCATTCCGCGACGCTATGAGGCGCAAGGAATTAGACGCTATGGGTTTCACGGATTGTCGTATGCCTTTCTTCTAGAAGAGCTAGGAAGACTTGCCGGTGCGAAAGCGTCACACGGCCGTGTCATTCTCGCCCACCTGGGGAACGGAGTGAGCCTCGCTGCAGTGAAAGATGGGAAGCCGGTCGACACGAGCATGAGCTTCACACCCGCCTCCGGAGTGCCTATGGGCACCCGCTCTGGTGACCTCGATCCGGGATTGGCGGCATATTTCTCGGCGACTGAGAACATGAGCCCTGCGGACTTCAACAAGATGGTCAACTCCCAGTCCGGATTGCTCGGTCTTTCCGAAACCAGCTCCGACATGCGTGACCTGCTGGAACACGAAGCCCAGGATGTCCGAGCAGCTGAGGCTGTCGCGGTCTTCTGCTACCAGATCAAGAAATGCATCGGTGCATTTGTAGCTGTCTTGGGTGGCGTCGACACTCTCGTCTTTGCTGGCGGCGTCGGAGAGAACGCTCCGTTGGTACGTGCCCGTATCTGCGAAGGCATGGCATTTCTCGGGATCGAGCTCGACGAAGAAGCGAACGCGACGAATGCAAATGTCATTTCAACAGCGTCCAGTCGGGTCGTTGTTCGTGTCATTCACACGAACGAAGAGCTGATGATCGCCAAAACTGTAAACCAAATTCTCGCCACGGAACAAAACAAGGAGAACTAAGTGATGCCAACCGACATGCTCGATACAGAACAACTGCTTCATGAAACCCCAGAATCCCTAGCCGGCGAAGAGTCAGTCAAGAGCAGCGCAACGCTCTCTCCAGAACTCCTTCGTCGAATGAATGCATATTGGCGAGCTGCCAATTACGTCTCGGTTGGTCAGATTTATCTCTATGACAATCCGCTCCTCAAAGAGCCTCTAAAACTTGAACACGTCAAGCCGTTAGTGGTCTCGCATTGGGGAACGACGCCAGGCCAGAATTTCATCTACGTTCATCTGAACCGGGCGATCAACAAATACGACTTGAATATGTTCTACATCGCCGGTCCCGGCCATGGCGGTCCCGCGATTGTCGGGAACGTCTACCTCGAAGGCACTTGGAGCGAGGTGTATCCGAACGTCACTCAGGACGAGGCTGGCCTGCAGAAACTCTTCAAACAGTTTTCCTTCCCCGGGGGCATCTCCAGCCACGTTGCGCCAACGACACCTGGATCCATCCACGAAGGCGGCGAGCTAGGCTATTCGCTGAGCCACGCCTTCGGAGCGGCCTTCGACAATCCGGATCTGATCGTCGCCTGCGTTATCGGCGATGGCGAGGCGGAAACTGGGTCTTTGGCAACCTCTTGGCAATCCAATAAGTTCCTCGACCCAAGAACCGACGGGGCCGTGCTGCCCATTCTTCATCTCAATGGTTACAAGATCAGCAATCCGACGGTGCTCGCGCGCATTGAGCACGAAGAGTTGGAGCAATTCTTCAAAGGCACCGGCTGGAACCCGTACTTCGTCGAAGGGGATGATCCCGAAGAAATGCATGAGTTGATGGCGGCGACCATCGATCAAGCGATCGAGGACATCCGCCGCTTCCAAGAGAACGCGCGCAAGAACGGCGACGCCACCCGGCCACGCTGGCCAATGATCGTCCTGAAATCTCCCAAGGGTTGGACTGGCCCGAAGGTCGTGGACGGGCTGCAGATTGAGGGAACGTTCCGATCGCACCAGGTACCGCTCCTCGTCGATCCACAACATCCCGACCATGTGAAGCTTCTGGAAGAGTGGATGAAAAGCTACAAAGCCGAGGAGCTCTTTGATGAAAACGGACGGCTTGTCGCAGAACTGGCGGAACTGGCACCGAAAGGCGATCGCAGAATGGGGGCCAACCCGCATGCCAATGGCGGTCTTCTGCTCCGCGATCTAGAAATGCCTGACTTTCATGACCACGCTGTGATCGTGAAGTCCCCAGGCGCGGTCGAGGTCGAAGACACACTTGTGCTTGGGTCGTTCCTTCGCGACGTGGCCAAACTCAATCAGGACAAAGGCAATTTTCGCGTTTTCGGCCCCGATGAGACCGTTTCTAACCTCCTGCAGGCTGTCTTTGAGGTCACGAATCGTCAATGGGACGCTCGAGAGTTCAGTAACGACGAGTTCCTTGCGCCTGCCGGCAGGGTGCTGGACTCGATGTTGAGCGAAAACCAATGCGAAGGTTGGCTGGAAGGCTATCTGCTTACAGGAAGACATGGACTGTTCAACAGCTATGAGGCTTTCATTCGCATCGTCGACTCCATGTTCAGTCAACATGCGAAGTGGCTCAAGGTTTGCCGGGAGCTTCCTTGGCGCCGCGACATTTCGTCGCTCAACTATCTTCTGGCTTCTCACGTTTGGCAACAGGACCACAACGGGTTCACGCACCAAGATCCCGGCTTTCTCGACCATGTGATCAATAAGAAAGCTGACATTGTCCGCTGCTACCTTCCGGCCGACGCCAACTGCCTGTTGTCTGTCTTCGACCACTGCCTTCGCAGCCGCAATTATATCAACGTAGTCGTCGCAGGAAAGCATGCGCTTCCGCAGTGGCTGACGATGGACCAGGCAGTCGTGCATTGCACGGAGGGGGTTGGCATCTGGCAATGGGCGAGCAACGATCAGGAAAGTGAGCCTGACGTCGTAATGGCTTGCTGCGGCGACACACCGACGCTTGAAATTCTTGCTGCGGTATCCATTCTCCGGGAACACCTGCCCGATCTCAAGATACGCGTCGTCAACGTGGTCGATTTGATGAAGCTGCAACCAAGCACCGAGCACCCTCATGGCCTGACCGAGCACGATTACGACTCGCTCTTCACCAAGGACAAGCACATCATCTTTGGTTTCCATGGATATCCTTGGCTGATTCACCGGCTCACCTACGCCCGCACGAACCGCAATCTGCATGTGCGTGGCTACAAAGAGGAGGGCACGATCACAACCCCCTTCGACATGCGCGTTCAGAACGACTTGGACCGCTTCCATCTTGTGATGGACGTCGTCGATCGCGTTACGACACTCGGCTCCAAGGGCGATTACTTGAAGCAGCAAATGAAGGACAAGCTCATCGAGCACAAACATTACATCGACGCTCACGGCGAAGACATGCCGGAAATCCGGAACTGGAAATGGAGTGCGACACAGTGAACATACAGACACTGGAAGCAACAGCCAAGATGATGGTCGCTGGTGGCAAGGGCCTGCTGGCAATCGATGAGAGTGTTGGAACCTGCAATAAACGATTCGCCAAATGGGGTATTCCGCAGACCCCCGAATCTCATCGTGAGTACCGCGAACTGATTGTCACCACGCCAGATCTCAACGAGTCGATTAGTGGCGTAATCCTGTTCGACGAGACGATTCGGCAAAAGAAAGACGATGGCACTCCGTTCGCAAAGGCGCTCGCTGCCATCGGAGTGCTGCCCGGCATTAAAGTCGACCTCGGTGCCAAGGAGATGGCCGGCTTTCCGGGCGAGAAGGTGACAGACGGCTTGGACGGTCTGCGCTCTCGCCTAACGGAGTACGCCGAAATGGGCGCACGTTTCGCCAAATGGCGAGCAGTCTTTGCCATCGGCAATGGCATGCCCAGTTCTGGATGCATCGAGGCAAACGCGCACGCTCTCGCTCGCTATGCCGGGTTGTGTCAAGAGGCAGGCCTTGTGCCCGTCGTCGAGCCCGAAGTCCTGATGGAGGGAGATCACACCATGGACGTGTGCTCCGAAGTGACCGAGAAGGTGCTGCGCACCGTCTTCCGAGAGCTTTACTCGCAACGGGTGGCACTCTCGGGCATGATCTTGAAGCCGAACATGGTCCTTCCTGGCATCACGAGTCCAGGACAGAACACCGTCGAGGAAGTGGCTGATGCGACCGTTGGCTGCCTATTACGTGCCGTTCCGGCCGCGGTTCCAGGAATCGTCTTCTTGTCGGGTGGTCAATCCGGTGAGCTTGCTTCGGCCCGGCTCAATGCAATGAACGTCCGTCACAGGTCGCAGCTTCCATGGGAACTTTCCTTTTCCTTCGGCCGTGCTATTCAAGAGCCGGCATTGGAAATCTGGCATGGCGAACAGTCTAATGTAATCCCAGCGCAAGAAGCTCTCTTTCATCGCGCTAAGTGTGACCGCGCGGCTCACCTTGGGCAGTACGACGCCGCAGTAGAGGCGGATCATCGCGAAAGTGCGGCGAGCGACGCGCTCACTGGCGTCTATGCAGGAAGTGCAAATTGAGTACGGACACACGTCAGACATTCGTCGTCGCCAATTGGAAGATGCACACAACTGCATCCGAAGCGAGAGAGCTAGCAAGTGGGATCGTGGAAGGGATTCATCTCTCCGATCAGGTGGAGGTTATCGTCTGTCCGCCCTTCCCTTATCTCCAGCTTGTTGGGGAACTGCTGAAAGGAAGCGGAATCCAACTAGGCGCTCAAAACATGTACCCGGATGGCGAAGGTGCCTTCACTGGAGAGGTGAGCCCTACGATGCTTCTGGATCTTGGGTGCAAATACGTCATTCTTGGCCACAGCGAACGCAGGCACACCCTCAATGAATCCGACGTGTTTATCAACCAGAAGATGGTGTGCGCCCTCGCTTCAGGATTGCATGTGATCCTATGCGTTGGCGAGACACTGGAACAGCGTCAACGCCAACAGACGGAATCTGTTCTTGATCGTCAGCTGAGCTCGGGATTAGCTAGTATTCCACTTCAGATTCTCTCCCGCGTGAGCATAGCCTACGAACCAGTCTGGGCGATCGGAAGTCTCAAGCACCATGCGACTCCTCAACAGGCTCACGATGCGCAGCTCCTCATTCGCATGAAGCTCACTCAGGTTGTCGGAGAGGACTGGGCTGCGGAACTACCCATTCAGTACGGTGGCAGTGTTGAACCAGAAAATACAACAGCCTTCTTCGATCAGCCCGGTATTGATGGGGTTCTGATCGGCGGTGCCAGCCTCAACGCCGACAAGTTTCTTGCCATCGTCAACGCGAGCGTGAGTGAAAGACAAGCGAAACTGCAGCATGTGTAGAAGGCGCTCGCGTAATTCTAAGGCGAAAGCTTGGCGGACCGAAGCCGCAATGCGTTCAGGATCACCGAAACCGAACTGAAGCTCATAGCCGCAGCAGCGATCATGGGATTCAGTAGGAGACCGAAGGCGGGATACAGAACACCCGCTGCTAACGGGATACCTAGGGCGTTATAGAAGAATGCGAAGAACAAATTCTCACGAATGTTGTTCATCGTCAGGTGGCTAAGACGGCGCGCCTTCAGGATGCCACGCAGGTCTCCCTGCACGAGTGTGATTCCGCCGGTCTTCATCGCGACATCCGTCCCTGTGCCCATCGCAATACCCACGTGAGCTTGAGCCAGAGCAGGCGCGTCGTTCACGCCGTCCCCCGCCATGGCAACAATGCGGCCAGCGGCCTGCAGCCTCTTTACAACTGCTGCCTTTTGTTCAGGAAGTACGTCAGCTTCGAACTCTATGCCAAGCTTCCGTGCGACCGCTTCGGCTGTTGCGTGGTTATCACCGGTAACCATGATGACCTTGATGCCATCTCCCTTCAAATGCTCGATGGCTTCGGGTGTCGAGTCTTTGATTGGGTCCGCGACCGCGATGAGCCCAGCACACTTACCTCCGAGCGCGATATACATGACCGTGCGACCGTCCTTCTGCAGCGCCTCGGCCTTGGTCAGCAGGGATTCGGGGAAAGCATGGAGATCGGTCATGAGCGCCATATTTCCTACAGCGATCTCCTTTCCATTCAGCGCGCCCCGAACGCCCTTACCTGTCACTGACTGGAAGTCCTCGATTGTCACTAGGTCGATGTGTTGTTCCCCGGCTGCCGCAAGGACCGCGGCGGCCAGAGGATGCTCACTCGCCTTTTCGAGGCTCGCGGCTATTTGCAACAACTCCCTGTCTTTCACGCCTTCGGCCGAGATGAGCTCTGTCAGCTTCGGCTTGCCAAGAGTCAACGTGCCGGTCTTATCGACAACGAGCGTGTTGACCTTCTCGAGAACTTCGAGGGCCTCAGCGTTGCTGATGAGCACGCCCTCTCCCGCACCCTTGCCGGTGCCGACCATAATTGCCATCGGCGTTGCGAGCCCAAGAGCGCAGGGACAAGCGATGATCAGCACCGCAACCGCATTGACGAGCGCATGGGCATAATGCGGCTGCGGCCCATAGATTGCCCAGACTGCGAATGTGATGACTGCCGAAACGAGGACAGCCGGCACAAAGTACGCAGCCACCTTGTCCGCAAGTCTCTGTATCGGAGCGCGACTACGCTGAGCTTCGCCGACCATCTTTACAATCTGAGCTAGCAAAGTATCGGCACCAACACGCTCGGCCCTCATCACAAAGCTGCCTGTTCCGTTGATTGTCCCCCCAATGACTTTTGCTTCGTCCATCTTTCCCACCGGGATGGGTTCTCCACTGACCATGGACTCATCCACAGAACTCGCGCCCTCAATCAGCGTGCCGTCAGTTGGGACTTTTTCGCCTGGTCGGACTCGGAGCTTGTCCCCCACCTCGATGAGGTTTAAGCCCACATCTTGCTCCGTGCCATCCGCTGCGATGCGCCGCGCCGTCTTGGGTGCAAGTCCTAGAAGGGCTTTGATCGCGCCACTTGTCTGGCTCCGAGCCTTCAGTTCGAGGACTTGTCCCAGCAGGACGAGTACGGTAATGACCGCCGATGCCTCAAAGTAAAGGCCAAGCTGACCCGATCCATCTCGAAACGATGGAGGAAAGAGGTGTGGCAGCGCGACGGCCGCGACGCTGTAGAGATAGGCTGACCCGGCTCCGATCAAGATCAGAGTGAACATATTCAGATTGCGGCTGATGATCGACGCCCAACCTCGTTGAAGAAAGGGCCATCCCCCCCAAAGTACGACGGGAGTGGCCACCACGAATTCGAACCACCCGAGCGGTTGTCCTCGCAGAGCGCGCTGAAAACCATGAAGCGGGAGAATCCCGAGTACCATGATGGCCAGCAAGGGTGTCGTCAACGCAGCGCTCACCCAGAATCTCCGGGTCATGCTGTCGAGTTCAGGATTTCCTTCTTCGACTGTGACAGTCAGAGGTTCGAGGGTCATGCCACAGAGAGGACAGTTGCCGGGCTCGTCCTTCACAATCTGCGGGTGCATGAGGCAGGTGTAGCGTGTGCGACTCGCTGGCGCGGCAGTATTGGCTGGCTCAAGGGCCATGCCGCACTTCGGACAATTTCCCGGTGCAGTGCTGCGAACTTCCGGATGCATCGGGCAGGTATAGTCCATCATTTAACCAATCGTGAGAACTCCTCAAAATTAGAGGCCTACGTATTCGGGTCTCCAGCTCTGGAACAGTCCTCTTCCTGGGTAAATCCTTCGGATCGGCACACCCTCATCCATCGGATTCATCCTTACCCAATGCCATGCATGATGGATCTCGGAAACGTCGTAGTAGAGAGTTTCGGCTTGCATGTAAGACGTGGCAGCGACAATCATCTCGGAGATCTCCTGCCACTGGTCATTGCAGATGATCGCCATTCGCGCGATGTGATCTGTATGACGCTGCAGGAACCGCATCTCATCCCACCGCGCTGACCAGCTTGCTCCATGCATCTCCGACATATCCGCAAGGAGACCAATCGGTTGCTCGTTTGCGACGATGACAGTCTCAACCTGGTGGGACAGATCATGCACATCATCTGTAGTGAGCTTTCCGAGCACTTTGAAACCAAAAGCCGCTCCGTGGCTTTCTGTGAGTTGCTCAATCATTGAACTCTCCAATAACGCATCGTCACGATTGTCTCCAGTTGTCGCAATGCTATCTGTACCGAACTGCTCACTTGGAGACCAGACCAGGGCCGGTTGACGCGAAATGAAGCATGACGATGGAATGCGGATTGACCGTGTACGAAGAACCCGCTACCTCGGTCCCCTCCTCAGCGGGAACGATGTCGTTCGGCGAATCGAGGGACGTGTCAATCATGCGAATCCATCGCGACGACTCTGGTAATGACGGAAGTGCGAACTCCAGAGCATTCCAATACGAGTTGATTGCGATATAGCGCACGTTGTTCAGAGCATGGTTATGAAATGTCACGGCGATCGAGTGTGAATCGCTTCCCCAGTCGGGCTTGTCGAGCACCGTTCCATGCCATTGGATCTCCGCGTTGCTGATGTAATCCTCCAGTGGAATGGGAATACCGCTAACCCCCTGATCGAAGTACAGACGAAGCGCAATCAGTTCTTTCACGAAACGAAAGATCTCGGCATTACTTCTGCAGAGGTCCCAATCAAACCAGCTGACCTCGTTGTCGAGACAGTAGGCGTTGTTGTTGCCTTGCTGCGTTCGCCTGACCTCGTCGCCCATCAGAAGCATCGGGGTGCCTACTGAAAGAAGTGTCAATGCGAAGAAGTTTTTGATCTGGCGGACGCGGAGCCGCTCCACATCAGGATTGGTTGAGGTGCCTTCCGCACCGCAGTTCCAGCTTAGGTTGACATCGGTTCCGTCGCTGTTTTGACTTCGGTTCTGATCATTGTGCTTCGAGTTGAATGAGACGAGATCGTTCAGGGTGAAACCATCGTGGCAAGTGACGTAGTTGATGCTTTGGCCGGTAGGGCGATGGCCGCTTTTATAGATATCTGGACTGCCAATGATTCGCTCGTGAAGATTCCAGGCAGTATCCGCATCAGCCTTTAGAAATCCTTTGACGCCATCACGGAAGGCACCGTTCCACTCCTTCCACTTGTCCTGACCGAAGCTACCGACCTGATAAAGGCCGCCGGAATCCCAAGCTTCTGCAATGAGCTTTGTACCCGCCAATATGGGCTCAGAGTCAATCTCCCAGATGATGGGAGCGTTGGGTTCGGGCTCTCCAGAATCGCCGCGAGAGAAGATGGACGCGAGATCGAATCGAAACCCATCGACATGCATCTCTGAAACCCAATACTTGAGGCTGTCGAGAATGAGGCGCTTGACGACGGAGTGATTCGATTTCAGAGTGTTCCCCGTGCCCGTGAAGTCCGCATAGCGCGAACGGTCCTTCTCGAGAATGTAGTAGAAGTTATTTTCCAGACCCCGAAAGCAAAGTGTCGGACCACGCTCATCACCTTCTGCAGTGTGGTTGTATACGACGTCGAGGATCACTTCGATGCCCGCATGATGCAGCGCTTTCACCATAGTGCGGAACTCATCAATACAGATGAGCGGGTCGCCGGTGCTGGAGCTATACGCAAGGTGTGGAGCAAAGAGAGAGACCGGATCGTAACCCCAGTAGTTTTCGAGCCCGAAAGGGGCATCTGCAGAATCGAATTGGAATACAGGTAATAGTTCGACGGCCGTCACGCCTAGAGATTGAAGATAGGGAATCTTCTCGACAATGCCCAGGTAGGTCCCACGGTTGGGCTCGGTGACGCGGGATGATGGATGACGAGTAAAGCCGGCGACGTGCATTTCATAAATAATTGTGTCCCGGAAGAGGCGGTTGATTGGCCTATCTCCCTCCCAATCGAACAGTGAAAGATCGGCGACAACACTCTTCATCGAAGTTGCCGCATTATCACCCGGTATACAAGCTGCTGCTCGGCTGTAGTTGTGGCCGACCCAAACACCTTTACCGTAAGGGTCTATCAGGACTTTCTGAGAATCGAACCGCTGACCGGCTGACGGATCAAAGGGACCATCAGCACGGAACCCATACAGTTGGCCCGGTTTGATTCCAGGCAGGAAAACATGCCAGTAGTGCGAGGTTCGATTGCGTATTGGATCGAGTGTGACGGTCCTAGTAACAACCCGGTCGTCCGTTCCGTCGAAGAGGACCAACTGCATACCATTGGCGCTCGAAGAGAAAATGCTGAAGTTCGTCCCTTCAGGGCAAACGGTCGCACCGAGCGGGTAGGGCCTACCATTCCCATTTTTCGGGTCGTTCATCGCTGCCAGAGAATCTGTCCCGCTTCGAGTGGGACCAAGGCTCCGGCGTGCGACGGAATGAGACGTGCCGTGTAATCGGCGGCTGGACGTTTCGCTGGGCAGGAAAGCGTATAGACGGCGGTACCAGATTCCTCCACGGAGAACTTACACGCGGCCAATATCTCCGGTGCGGCGCCACGCTCGCCGTCCGAACCGGCATATAGTTCCACGCTGAATTGATTGGGATGAAGGCCTCCGAGAAGAACCTCTATCGTGAACTGGTGTTGGCCATCCTTGATCGCACTGGTGACATTGCCGAAAGCGATCGTGCCCCATTGCTCGGTGATGCAGCGTTTCCACTGAAGCAGCTCTACTCCCGCTTCGCCGTCGTTCGCGGAGCGTGCGTTGTATCCGACTGCGGCTGGCAAATAATGATCGTTCGTGTATTCACGAATTGCCCGGCTTGCCGAGAACTCAGGGGTAAGCGTCGCCATACTTTCGCGAACGCGTTCCAACCATCGGGACGGCAGTCCCTCCGCGTCTCGGTCATAGAACTCCGGAATCACTTGCTGCTCTAGCAGCGCGTACAGGCTTTCTACCTCAGAAGTATCCCAGCCAGCATCCGTGCCGTGCTCCTTTCCGTCACCAATGGCCCAACCGACCTCGGGGTTGTAGGCCTCCGCCCACCAGCCGTCCAGTTCAGAGATGTTCAACCCTCCATTGGCCAGCACTTTCATTCCGCTCGTCCCGCAGGCCTCCCAAGGGCGCCGCGGCGTATTGATCCAAAGATCCATACCCTTGACCAATTCCTGTGCCATCTGCATGTCGTAATCGCTGAGGAAGACGACATGGTTGTGAACCTCAGGCCGCGCGATGAAATCATTCCACTGCTTGATGAGTGCCTGGCCCGGGAGATCCTCAGGATGAGCTTTGCCCGCGAGAATCAGTTGCACAGGGCGTTCAGAATTTGTGAGTAAACGGATCAGGCGTTCAGGGTCATGCAGCAAAAGATCGGGGCGCTTGTAAGTTGCGAATCGTCGCGCAAACCCGATTGTTAGCACATCGTCCTTGAAGATTTCGGAGATATCCAAACGTGAAACGCCTTCGGCCGAGGATTGGCGTGTGTAGCGGTCACGCGCTCGTCTGAGCATGGTCTTGCGCGCACCGGTGCGCATCTGCCACAACTCGCTATCGGTCAAACGACGCACATCGTCGGCAAGCGGACGATCTCCACGCCAACGAGCCGGCCCGCATACCTTGGTCCACAAAGCATCCGCCTCAGCCGAGTCCCAAGTTGGTACATGAATCCCATTCGTGACGGAACCGACGGGAACTTCAGCCTGAGGCCATCGTGGAAACAGCGGCTGAAAAATCTGTCGGCTTACTTCACCGTGAAGCTTGCTCACCCCACTGACCTGACCACTTCCGCGTAGCGCGAGATAGGCCATGTTGAAAGGCTCCGAGGCGTCGCTCGGATTCTGTCTTCCCAAGGCAAGCAGCTCTTCCACGGAAACTGCCAATTCTTCCTGCGCATAGTGGCTGAGATATTTGCTGCACAGCGCAGGATCGAAGCGATCAAACCCTGCTGGAACAGCAGTGTGAGTCGTAAACAAATTTCCGGCTCTGGTGATCATCAGTGCCACATCAAAGGGAGCACGATGATCTGCCATGTAGTACCGGGCACGCTCCAGTACAGCGAACGCGGCGTGACCTTCGTTGAGGTGGCACACCTCTGGATTCAACCCCAATTCTCGGAGCAGCCGCCATCCACCAATTCCCAGAACGATCTCTTGCTTCAGCCGCATTTCGGCGTCGCCACCGTATAGCTCGCTTGTGATCCCACGATGAGCTGCTGTGTTCGCAAAATCATTCGCGTCGAGCAGAAAGAGTCTGGTTCTGCCGACAAGCACCTGCCAGCAGCGCAGCCAAATCTTAGCTCCTGGGAGTTGAATCTGAATGCGTAGCCACTCGCCATTCGCGCGCCTCAGCGGCTGTATGGGCAACTGTCCCGGATCATTCACGGGATACAGGACGCGTTGATTACCTTCAGCGTCAAAATCCTGCCGAAAGTACCCTTGCCCCCAAAGCAAACCGATACCTACCACAGGGACGCCAAGGTCGCTCGCTGCCTTCATCTGGTCGCCCGCTACATTTCCAAGGCCGCCAGAATAGATCGGAAGGGCTTCGGTCAGCATGAATTCCATGCTGAAATAGGCGATCGTCGAGAGTGTCGTTCCGGAATGCGTCTTCTGGAACCATGCATCGGCCGAAAAGAATTTACGCTTGTGCTGCAGCAATGTGGAGAGAAGCTCCTGGAAGTCGGGTGTCGCCAGTAGAGCATTGACCTTGTCCTCAGAAACCGTTTGTAGAATCACCCAAGGATTCTGGGTCGTGTGCCACAAGTAGCTGTCCAGAGCTTCCCAGAGAGGATCTGCTAAATGGTTCCAAGACCAATGCAGATTCAGCGCCAACTCATTCAGTGCGTCAATTCCTAGGCTCGCTCCTGACTTCATTGCTCGAGTTTTCTTCGGCGTACTGGCTACTTGCTTGTTCACTTGGTCTCCTGCAACTCTTGGTTCTTCGTTGCTTGCGGCATTGACGCGAAAGCCTGGTTTGCGACCGACTGCGCTTCGGCCTCAATCCGAGCTAAGTGTTCTTCGCCGCTGAAACTCTCGGCGTAAATTTTGTAAATGGCTTCTGTTCCCGAAGGCCGTGCGGCAAACCAACCATTAGCAGCTGCAACCTTGATCCCACCGATAGGACAACCATCTCCTGCGGCATTCGTCATGATCGTTATTGGGATTTCGCCCGCCAAGTCAGACGCGTGGATGTCAGTGGATACGATTTGCTCAAGGGCTACCTTCTGCTGAGAGGTCGCTGGGGCTTCGGACCGACGATAGTGAGATTCGCCGAGTTCGGCGGCGAGCTCCTCATAGAGCGCACCCGGGTCTTTCTTACAAACCGCGGTTATCTCAGCTGCCAGCAGAGCTGCGATCATCCCGTCTTTGTCTGTTGTCCAGACAGTGCCGCCCATCCGAGCGAACGAGGAGCCAGCGCTTTCCTCCCCGGCAAAGCCGAGACTCCCATGTAGCAAGCCATCCACGAAGTATTTGAAACCAACCGGAACCTCGTAGATTGTTCTCCCACGCTTTGCCGCCACCCGGTCAATCATGCTGCTACTCACGACTGTCTTCCCGACAGACATTCCCACTCCCCAGTGCGGCCGATGAGACAGCAGGTAGTCAGCACATACAGCGAGGTAGTGATTGGGAGGCAGCAATCCAACGCTGCGGGTCACGATCCCATGGCGGTCATGATCGGTATCGCAGGCGAGCGCGAGATCAAACTGATCCTTCAAGGCGATCAATGGGCGCATGGCGTATTCGGAGGACGGGTCCATTCGAATTCTGCCATCCCAATCCAGGGTCATGAATCGGAACGTGGGGTCGATGTCATTATTGACCACCTTTAGATTCAGCCCGTATCGCTTCGCGATCGGCTCCCAATAATGCACGCCAGCCCCGCCTAGCGGATTCACGCCAACGCTGATGCCAGACTCCCGTATTGCATTCATATCGACGACGTTATGCAAATCCTCTACATACGGTGTAAGGAAATCATGTCGATGCGTAGTCGTTGCCGCCAACGCTTTATCGATGGAGACTCTCCGCACGTCTTTGAGCTGATCGGACAGAAATTCATTGGCGTGTGTCTCAATCCACATAGTGATCGTTTCTTCCGCGGGGCCACCGTGCGGGGGGTTGTACTTGAAACCGCCAGTCTCTGGTGGATTGTGGGAGGGCGTGATCACGATACCGTCGGCAAAACCCGAGGTCCGATTGTGATTGTAGGCAAGGATGGCGTGCGAGATGACTGGAGTGGGAGTGAATTCCTCGCGCCCGGCGATCATTACGTCAATGCCGTTCGCCGCTAAAACTTCGAGGGCACTATCCACCGCTGGCTGTGAGAGCGCATGAGTGTCGATTCCGAGGAATAATGGCCCGTCGATCTTGCGCTTCCCTCGATAAAGACAGATCGCCTGCGTAATCGCCAGGATGTGCCATTCATTGAATGTCTTGTCGAAGGAAGAACCGCGATGTCCCGATGTTCCGAAGACCACACGCTGCTCGGGGTTCTTTGGATCAGGCCGCTCATCGTAGTACGCAGCAATGAGCTTTGGCACATCGACGAGATCGCTTGCGATAGCCGGCTGACCGGCCCTGGAATTGACGTTCATAGCAGACTTTCTTGAGCGAACGTGCAAGCTCGGTTCATAGCAAATCTTTGTTACTTCTGTTCACCGCGGCAAACGCTCACCAATCGCATCGTGACCGCTCCAGCAGACAGTCCAAGTATGTTCTGCCGACGAGGAAGACGCTGTGTTGTTTTGCTCATATATTCGCGGAGTTGAGCGCCGGTTATGCGCTTCGAGAACGCTAGACGCGTTTCGCTGGCGATTGCGTCGTCAGCGCTTCGAAACCAGAGATAACATCGAAGAGCTCTTCATCGATCGACTCCTGGCGGATGCGATGCAGTGTCCGATTCAGATTCGTCAGAATGCCGTCGATGTTCTTCTCTGCGCGCTGCATCGCCGCCAAACGACTTGCGTTCTCACTGGCAAGTGATTCCGCCGACGCCTGGAAAAGCAAGACGAACAGGTATTCCCGAAGAAATGCTTCAAGTGCCACCGAAACGCCATCAAGGAGGTTTGGGAGCATCTTTGTCGGCCATGGCTTTTCGCCAATCTTGGCCTCCCAGGTTGAATCGAGCGGCAAGAGCTTGCTGTTCACGGGTTGGTAGATCACTCCGGATTGAGGTTGGTTGTGAAAGACATAGACTTCCCACGAGTCGTCGCGCTTGCGTACCGCCTCAATCTCGATTAGAAGCTCTCCGACCAATGGCGTAATCGCTTCGACCGAGCTCGGAACAGTCAAAAGGCTGACGGGGCACAAGGCAGCATCCGTCAGGAGTGAAGACGCTCGTTCACCCACAGCCCAAATATGCGTTAGTTTGCCGGGACAGGCCTTGAGAGTATTTACAGCCGAGTCGACCAGCACTTCGTTGAATCTGCCGACGAGACCTTGATCAGATCCAAAGACCACAGCGCCGACCTTCCTCCCTTGCGAGGGTTGGCGCGCTGCCATCAACATATTTGCTTCGCTGCTGCGAAGACACGCGATCAGTCCAAGCTCCACCGTTCGGTAGTACTCATGAAGGGAGAGAACGGACTTTTCATACTGCCCGATGCTCGATGCCGCTAGCGCTTTCATCGAACGCACAACGCCTTCGAGGTCCTGCGCTCCCGCTAATTTTCTTTTGAGGCTGACCGTAGAGCCGCTCATGATGCAAGCTTCGCGGCGGGGTGAGGTTGAAAAGGAGAAAGAGTTTGCGACGCGATCTGGAGAATCGCCTTTCGATCCTCATCGCTCAACTTATCGCCCGAAGACAACCTGCTCACGATCTCATTGGGGATGTCTGCCCCTGCTTTTCGGAGGGCCGCCTCAGCATCCTCCACTTTTTCCAGTGGAATCTGATCGAAGAGGCCACCTGTCAGAGCCAGCAACACCGTGATCTGTTCCTCAAGCGAAGCCGGCTGAGATTCCGGCTGCTTGAGGCAGGTCCGGATACGCTGGCCGTGGTCGATGATTTTTCGGGTCGATTCATCGAGGCGAGTCCCGAATTTTGCGAAGGACTCCAATTCCTCGAATTGGGAATAGGCCAGCTTGAGACTGCCCGCAACAGAGCGATAGGCGGCTCGCTGTGCCGCACTGCCGACACGTGAGACTGATTTCCCTACGTCGACGGCAGGGAGGTTCCCGAGTTCAAACAACGTCGGCGATAGGTAAACCTGACCATCCGTAATGGAAATTAGGTTCGTGGGGATGTAAGCGGAGATGTCTTGAGCGTCTGTTTCAATAATGGGGAGTGCTGTCAGCGATCCGCCCCCGCGATCTTTGCTCAGATGCGTAGAACGTTCGAGCATCCGCGAATGAATATAGAAAATATCTCCTGGAAATGCCTCGCGGCCTGGGGGCCGACGCAGAAGCAAGGAGAGCTCTCGATAAGCTCTTGCGTGCTGCGTCAGATCGTCATAAACGATCAGCACATCACGGCCCTTTTCCATAAAGTATTCCGCGATGCTCGTAGCAGCATACGGTGTGATGTAAACGAGTCCTGGGGCGTCATTGCCTTCCGCCACGACCACAACGGTGTATTCCATTGCGCCCTTCGCTCGCAAGTTCGCGACAGCTTTGGCCACAGCCGAGGCGCGCTGACCGATCGCGCAATACACGCAGATGACGTTCTGTCCGCGCTGATTCAGAATCGTATCGATTGCAATCGCCGTCTTGCCTGTCTGCCGGTCACCCAGGATCAATTCTCGCTGTCCGCGCCCGATAGGGACGAGCGCATCGACAACCTTCAACCCTGTCTGCAAAGGTATAGAGACTGCGGCGCGATCCAGAATCGCAGGCGCGGCACGCTCCACGGGAAGCCTTTGATCCGTTGACGCCACGGCTTTTCCGTCCAGTGGATTGCCAAGCGGATCAATGACGCGCCCAAGCAGAGCATCGCCCACCGCGACATCCATAACCCGGCCAGTCCGTAACACCTGATCTCCGGCTCGGAGATGCTGATAATCCCCCAGCAGAATCACTCCGACTTCGTCTTCGTCGACATTGAACGCAATGCCCAGAAGTCCGCCGGGAAACTGCACCAGTTCCTCATAACCGACTCCCGGTAAACCGCTGAATGTAGCGATACCAGTCGAGACATTCGTCACCACGCCGACCTCATTGATCGAGAAGGGTGGAGAAAATGAATTACGTGCCTCGCGCATGCCGGTGAAGGCTTGTTCCAGCGCGCTATGTAGCATGTCGGGAGCGGAGCTCATGGTGTTCCTGCAATCGTTGTCTGCGTCGCCGTTGCGGCTGCAAGAGGCCCATGAGCCTCGAGAAGCGAGTCCACTTTCCCGCTAAGAGCGGCAAGATACTCCGCAATACTCCATCCGATCTTCTGGCCATTGGCCGACAGTTCAATTCCACAGATGGAGTCTCCAGCGGTCTCGAATTGCAGATGAGCGTCAATAGAAAAGGTTTCGTTCACCGCGTTGCGGATGGCAGACTTCTGCTGCTCCGGCATTTCGAACACGCTCCGTATAAGAACAGGAGCGGTAGACGCTCGAAGCGCTTGCCCCATCGTGTCCTTCGACTTTCCATCCATATCGTAGAGACGGCGAGTGAATACTTCTCCCATGCGCTCCTCCAAACTCACCGTTGCAAGATCTCCTAGCGCTTTTCGCGTAATGGCAAAGACCTCGGTCTGGCTGAGATGAGTGATCTCGGCACGCAGCCTCGCCTGATCGTTTTGCAGTGCTCCAGCCTCTTTAGCGCGCACATCCTCGGAGTCCTTCTTTGCTTCACCGATGAGGCGATCATGCTCGCTCTGTGCATCCTGCTTGGCTTTGTCGAGCAACCCGCCGCGTTCCTTATCAAAGGCTTGGCTCTTTTCCTGATACTCATCGTGTTCCTTCTGAGCATCGGTCTTCTTAGTGTCGGCATTGGAAAGTTCTGTGGCGATAGCCTTCTCGCGGGCGTCAATTGCATTCAGAATCGGCTTGTAGAGGAAGCGCTTCAGCAGCCAAACCAGAATGAGGAAGTTCAGCACCTGGGCGCCGACGGTAAACCAGTCGATGAGCATAGATCACTTTCCTGCCGCGTGGGCAATCACGCGGTTCCAGAACGGATTTGCAAAGATGAGGATCATCGAAACAACAAAACAATAGATGGCTAGCGATTCGATCATGGCGAGCCCCACAAACAGGGTGCGCGTGATTGTTGGCGAGGCATCCGGCTGCTGCGCCAGAGATGTGAGAGCCGTAGCAACGGCGCGGCCCTCTCCAAGTGCTGGGCACATGCATCCGATTCCGATCGTGAGGCCGGCGGTTACGATTGATGCAACTGCAATGATGGTCATGCTGTCCATAGAGACTCCTTGGTGCTACTCGTACAACTTCAACTGGTCGCAGTTTTGGTGGATTCAACAGCTTGCTTCGGCTTTGGGACGAAAGTTGCGGCTGCGATGTAAACCCCGGCAAGGATCGTGAATATGTACGCCTGCACCATGCCGGTGAGCAGACCGAGTGCGGTCATCACGATGGGGAAAACGAAGGGCGTAATCGTCAGCAGAATGCCAATAATCATCACGCCGCTCATCATGTTGCCGAACAGCCGGACAGCCAACGCGAGTGTGCGTGAAAGTTCGCTAATGATATTGAACGGAAGCATGATGAAGGTTGGCTTCGCATAAGTCCGCAAATACGCTCCAAAACCCTGCTCTCTGATCCCGAAAAGCGGCACGGCGACGAAGACACATAAGGCGAGGGCGGCGGTCGTGGATAGCGAGCCGGTTGGAGGCTTGTAGCCCGGAAGTACGGTGCAGATACTGCAAGTTGCCACGAACAGAAAGAGCGTGCCAAGAAATGGAAGATACTTTCGTGCCTCTCCCAGGCCAACATCCTTGATCTGGCCCTCCAAAGTCGTAACAATAATCTCGAGCGCCCCTTGCCAGCGTGAGATCGATCCTTCCGTTAGTAGATTTCGTGTGACTAGCTTTGAGCCCAAAGCCATGAGGATCATCAACATCCAAGTCGTGACAATGGTTTCGTTGAGCTTGAAGAACCCGTGCTGCCAGAAGATGAGTTGGTCGGAGGTCAGATTCAATTGGCCCGTCCTTCCGGCGTGGCAGCGCTGGAGAGCATTGGAACGCGCGTAGCCCGTGTCACGAACAGCCGTCCAAGCACAAAGCCGATAAGACAGGTCAAAACCTCATGCCAACCCCAACGTGTGACGACCCAATAGAAACCCAAAACAGCAGCCACCGTGCGTACGATCATGCTCCCAGCGAACAGCATTGCTGGCTGTCTCGAACTAGAGAGTCCTCGATTGACAGTCCACCATAGACCACCAAAGAAGAGAGCTCCGAGCAGGAGGCCCACGAGCATCGATGCAATCATCGTCCAGATTTCATTCATCGACCTTCTCCGGTTCTTCGTGCATCGCTCGATCCTGTTGTGAAACCCAATGCCATGCATTCGCGCAGCCGATGCATAATCCGGCCACCAGCAGCATGAGTGTCCAGGACCGGCCCCCGGGATGACGTGAATCCAGCCATAGACCGAGTGCCGCGCCCAGCAACGTTGGTACGGCAACAGACCAGCCTACGAGCCCCGTCATGCCGAGACCGAACCAGACGCCGCGATCTCCGGCACGCCGCGCCTTCAGCTTGCGGGTAATCTGCGCCCCAACCTGCTGAATGAACAAGGAGTCTTCTTTCTTGTTTGGCTGGCGCTCGTTGCTATTCATGCTGGAGCTCGGCGAAGCGGCCAATCATGGCCGCCTCCATCCTCGTCACCGCAGTGCGGACTTCTTGCTCCTGTTTATCCATCTTTTGAAACTGACGTTTTACCTCGTCGTGAAGCTGATTGAGGTCTGTTCCACCGATCGCACGGCGGACGGAGACTAGGACGTCCATTCCTGTTTTCACCAGGACACCCTCATCTACGGCGACATAACTGATTCCGCCCTGTGCCGATTCGTAGATGAATATGCCCGGCAAGAGCGCGGCGGCGCAGTCCAATCGGTGCGGCAGCAGACCGAATGAGCCTTTGTCTGTTTCCGCGACGATACGCAACACATCGGTTCTATCGACGAATATCTCTGTAGGCAGAAGAATTTTGAGATTCATGCTCCCCCCACATGTTCAGGCTTGGCTTCAGCTATTGGCTTGGACGGAACGGGTTGAAGTGACCCTCCAGCCTTGGATGGAGCGTTCGACGATTCTTTTGTGGGCGGAGTCGAGTCGGGCTTCGACGTCCCCGGCTGCGACTGCGGTGCTGCCTGCTTGGCTGGGTCCGGCTTTTTCGCTTCACCGATGGCTCCAATCATGTACAGCGCACTTTCCGGATAGTCCTTGAACTCGTCCCGCAAAATGCGTTCGCAGCCATCGAGAGAGTCCTTCAGGCTGACAAGCTTTCCCTTGATCCCGCTGAACTGCTCCGTGGCAAAAAAAGGTTGAGTCAGAAAACGCTCCAGACGCCGCGCCCGATCTACGATATTGCGGTCAGCGACGGAGAGCTGCTCGAGACCCAACATGGCGACAACGTCTTTCAGCGCCTCGTACTGCGCCAAAGTCTTACGAATCTCCTGCGCCAATCCGTAGTGGCGCTCCCCCACAATCCCGGCCGTCGCCATGTTCGAGTTGGATTGCAGCAGATCGATGGCCGGATAGAGCCCTTCACTGGCGCGCTCCCGAGAGAGCACGATTGACGCGGACAAATGCGAAAAGACATGCACCGCGGCAGGGTCTGTCAGATCGTCAGCAGGAACGTATACGGCTTGGATAGATGTAATCGCGCCAGCCTGCGTGTTCGCGATTCGCTCTTCGAGCCCCGATAGTTCCGTGCTCATCGTCGACTGGTATCCCAGTCGCGACGGCATCTTTCCCATCAGTCCGGACACTTCCATACCTGCCTGAATGAAACGAAAAATATTGTCGATCAGCAGGAGAACATCTCGGTGTTCGTCGTCACGGAAGTATTCCGCCATGGTCAGAGCGACATCCCCAACCCGAAAACGACTCCCGGGCGGTTCGTTCATTTGGCCGTAAACCATGACCATGTCCTTGAGCACTCCGGCAGCCTTCATATCGCTATAGAGTTCTTCACCTTCGCGGCAGCGCTCCCCGATGCCACAGAAGATGCTCACGCCCTTCTGGTGCCCGAGCATGTTGTGAATCATTTCCGTAAGCAGCACCGTCTTCCCGACGCCTGCACCTCCGAAGAGTCCCGCCTTGCCTCCACGCTCCAACGGTACGAGAACGTCAATCGCCTTGATTCCTGTCTCAAAAATCTCTGACTTCGTCGAACGTTCCGACAACGGCGGAGGCTCGCGATGAACGCTACGCCATTGCGTATCAACAGGCGCGGCCTGGCGATCAATGGCGTTTCCAAACACATCGAACATGCGGGAGATGATGTTCTTGCCTACTGGAGCTCTTAGCGGCCCGCCCGTATCGACTACCGCCATCCCCCTGGCTAAGCCTTGGGTTGGTGTCAAAGCGATGCCGCGCACACGCTGCTCATCGAGTTGCTCCATGACCTCGATCACAATCTGCTTTTCGGGGCCGGTCCTTAGAACTGAAAAGATGCGTGGCAGCGATTGTTCGAAACGCACGTCCACGACACTGCCACGTATGGCGACGACGCTGCCGCTATTGCCGTCACTCATGTGGTGAATCTCGCAATAACGAATCTCGACACTTCTCCGACATCACACATGTGGCTAGTATGTTCCGCGCCGAATGACAAACATGTGCAACTTTGCTCACTACTTCAGGAATTCAGTTGACCTAAGGTGTCCAATGGAGTACAAGAAGAGAATGCATACGGTTGTTGAAACGCCGTCATACATCCGAAAGGCCGAAGGTCTTTTCTCGCCCGAAGAGCGGGCGGACATCGTGAATACCGTCGCCAAGAATCCAGACGTGGGCGACGTTATGCAAGGCACGGGCGGCTTCCGCAAGTTCAGAGTAGGACGTGACGGAATGGGGAAACGAGGCGGAGGCCGGGTGGTCTACATCTACCGCAACGAAGAGTTTCCGATCTTCCTCATCACGGTCTTTCCCAAGAATGAAAAGGCGAATCTGAGCAAGGCCGAACGAAATGCATTGAAGACGCGTGCGGATGAGATTTTTGAAAGTTACGAGGTGAAGCCATGAGCGCAGCTTTTGATGAAATGATGCAGGGCCTGAACGAAGTGGAGAGCTTCTTGGCGGGCGAGAAGGTCGGATTCCGGGTTCACGTTCCCGAGTCCATCGACGTGAAACACATTCGCACGCAACTTCATATGACCCAGGCGAAGTTTTCCAGCGCCTTCGGCTTCAGCCTAGACGCCATCAAGCATTGGGAGGGGGGACGGAGGAATCCAGAGGTATCAGCTCGCGCCTATCTCACCGTTATCTCGAGAAATCCTGAGGCGGTGATGCGTGCACTTGGACAGAAAGCGAAAAGTAGTACATCGAAGTCAAAACGAGTCAGCAAGGCACTTCCAAAGACGCGTCTGGTTCGCGAGTCCGCAAAAAGGATGCTGACTGCAGAAGCCTAGACGGAGACATCTCCGTCTTTTGCGCTCTGGGTCGCTACTTTCTTCACGCACTCATGTGCGATCTGAAGGCACTCCTCCGCAGGGATTACCCACGCATGTAGCCGAGAAGACTCCGTCGTAATCCGGCAAACGCCTACGGTTGACTGGTTCGCTTCTTTGTCGAGTTCTAAGCCCCAACCCACGAGACCAGCACATACGGTCTCTCGTAACCATGGAGAGTCCTCGCCGATTCCACCGCCAAACACAACCGCATCGACGTTCTCGAGCGCGGCTAGATAGGCACCCACGGCAAGACGCACACGGTAGCCGAACATTTCGAGCGAGAGTCTCGCAGGCGGATCGCTGCGCTTCATCAAGTCGCGCGTATCCTGCGATCCACCTGCGATCCCGATGAGACCGGACCGCATGTTCAGCACCGTCAGGATATCCTCCGCACTCATGCGTTCTTTACGCATGAGGTACGGCACGATCGCCGGGTCAACACTGCCGGAACGTGAGCCCATCATCAGGCCTTCAAGCGGCGTCAGCCCCATCGTTGTATCAACGGATTTGCCGTGTTCAATCGCGCAGGCAGAACAACCACCTTCCAGATGCAGCGTCACGAGGTTTGAGGCTTCAAGCTTCTTCCCTGCGGTGTGCGCATACTGCTCAAGCATGTATCGATGGGAAACCCCATGAAAGCCAAACTTCCGAACTTGATGACGATCGGCCATCTCTCGGTCAATGGGATATCGCCAAGCCTTCTCTGGCATCGTTCGATGAAAGGCCGTGTCAAAGGAAACAAAGACGGGTACCCCGGTCAATTTGCCTTCCAGAGCCGCCAGTACATCGAGAGAACTACGGTTATGTAGAGGAGCCAAATCCTCCATCGCCTCGATGTCGTTTCGAACTTCCTCGCTTATCAGAGCAACATCCGCATACTTCGATCCTCCATGAACGACGCGGATAGCGATGAATGTGAGGTCCTGAAGTGCTTGGCGCAGCGTATCGTCTCCGTGCATCCATTTCAGAGCCTCGGAGACGGCTGCGCTCATGTTGCCGACCGGACTGCTCTCCTGGGAAACCATCTTTCCCTCTTGATAGACCAAAAGTTTTGTATGCTTGCCGATTCCGTCCAGAACCGCACTGGCGAGCTTCTTTGCCTGTGAGGCTACCTCTTGCCTCGGCTCACACTGAATCACCTCAAATTTGAGTGAGTTGCTTCCGGGGTTGAATACGAGCGCAATGGGCATATTGTTTGGACTCTGGCGGCTAGTCCGTATCCGGATGTAAGGGGCTTAAGCTCGCGGCGCCGACATCATCCGTCTCCACCGTCCGGGCCGGGGTTTCAGGCTTCAGACCGCTCCGCCTCCGTAACCAAGTCTCGTCCCCGTTCTTCGACCACGATCCGGTTACGGCGTTCTTCGCAAATTGTTCCCACGACTCGTTCCAATCTCCAAGCGAGTAGCCATGCCAAGGGGCGTGCGGCGTGATGGGGGGTAATCCGAGCTCCTTCCATAGTTCCTGAGCACGCTCCATAAATTCGCGCTTCGGCAGCGCCAGCGGAGCCATCGGATATTTCAGCGTGGCGTCGATCAACATGGTCGAGTCCAATTGAGACGGACCGGATTTGGGAGAGTGTCCTGTTGAGCGATACGGTTCGACATGAACATCCTCAATCGGATTTGACCGATAAGCTAACGACCACATGACCGCGTCCGTATTCTCCGGATCAATGTCCTCGCTCACTGCGATCACGATCTTGCCGCTGTCCGCTTGCCTGGCTGCGGTGGCCTGTAGGCCGCGCCAGACTTCAGTCTTCGGTGTTCCATTCGAGAACTGAACAAAGATGATCGGGCGCAAATTACTGAGAGGCTCATGCATGACGACGCGGAGTACGCTCTTGAGCGATAAGGACTCCCGCAGGTAGTTCAGGTACAGCGGCTCCAACGCCAGCTTTTTGATGACACTCGATTCACTTGGCGACACCTGGCTAATGATGGAAATGAAGACAGGCTTCTTTCTGTGTGTGATCGCCGTTACTTCCATGGACATGTTGAAGTCTTCGAGCGCCACATAGCCGTTGCTCTCACCGAAAGGCCCTTCCGGCTCCAGCTTGTCGGTATCGATGAAACCTTCGATGACGATCTCCGCGTCGGCTGGAACATCAAGATTGACCGTAACGGCTTTCGCGATCCGAATCGGAACACCAGCCAACGCACCGGCTACCGTAATCTCGTCAAGGTCGATAGAAAGCTTTTGAGGACCGGTATAAGCGATGACCGGTGCGGCTCCAATGACGATGGCACAGGGCATCCTCTCCTTCCGATCGCGATACTTGCACCAGTGAATGTACCCGCCGGCGCCACCAATCCGGGAAGACATGCGGACACCCAGGCGGTCGTTTTTCTTCAGCGCCGCCCGATAGGTTCCCATGTTTTGGATACCACTTTCGGGATCGACTGTAATGCACAACGTTGCAGTTAAATAGGGGGCCGCGTCATACCCGGGGGTTGAGATTGGAACTGGCAAGCTGGCAAGGCCGGCGCCGGGCTTCCGCAATTCTTCACCCGTCATCACGACTTCTTGGCAGGGCGGCGAGGTTACAACGAGTGGAGCAACGGGGTGCTCTATGGCGTAAAGCCAGTCGGCACCAATGTCGGTCACCGGCCTGCCCATTCCGATCGCGTAAATCTTCGGTGAGGCCGCCAACGCTCCAACTACTACCGGGATGTCATAGCGGCGCCCCGCCGAGTCTATGACCTTCGTAAACAAGAATGCTCGGCGATCATCCTCATGTATCCCGCCCAGAAATTGGCAGCGAACGAGTGGATGAAGTTCTGTGTCCTTATTGATGGGGTGATCGATTCGAACAAGCAAACCGTTTGCTTCGAGCTCGGCTAGATGGCTCTGGAGATCAAGACTCGGCGTTTTGATGAAAGGAGACTTCTTTTCGCTCATGCGTCTTCCGACGTAATGACGGGGGATTTGCAAGCCCATTGCCGATCGGTAAGCTCGGAGATAAGGAAGCGGGCGACATCGGCTCGCGCGATACTGCCGCCATGGAAGCCGGTCAAATCCGTGAGAGCCCGTATCTTATCGGTGGCTGGTCCGTCCTTCAGGTTCGTGGGTCTGACAATCGTCCAGTCGAGACCACTCTCGCGAATCTCCTCTTCTTGCCTATCCTTGTCACGATACGTTGAGCTAAGGAGTAGTGGCTGAGCGATGTGATCATACAGAAAGCCGCCATGGCCATGACTGTCTCCGGCACCGATACCGGTAATGCATACCAAACGCATAATCTCCTTCTTTTGCATTTCGTTGATCAGTATGCGTGTCGCGGTCGAGAGGAGCGTTTCTTCGTGGAGGAGGGACAGTTTCGTTCCTAAAGCGCTGATGACGGCATCGCACCCGGCAAGGGCCTTCGCGACGGCGTCCCCATCCCGTGCGTCGCCTTCCGTGATGTCAGCCCCAGGAAGTAGAGACGCGGCGTCCGCAGCCGAGCGCGCCAACGCGGTCACCTGATACCCCCTGGCCAAAGCTTCACGAACAATTTCCCGCCCAGTGCCTCCGGTCGCGCCGGTGATGAGAATTCTCATTGCTTTCCTCCTCGCGAAAATTTATTCGACGATCCGAGAGTGCGGTCGATGTTGATCAAGACCGTTTCATCTTGCTGCGTTCACCCGATAGCGACTGGCCGGGGTCAATCAAGACATGGCGTTAATGTCAGAGAAAGTTTCTCGCGGGTTCCTATCTCTCGAATGCTCCGCTACCGTCGTCTGGATTGCTGTATCGAATTGCTCATTCCTTGGCCGTGAAATATGGAACGCTCTTCATAGAACCTGCCGTCTTCCAGAGATGCAGTTTCATGAAAGCTTGCTTGTGCCAACCCATCCGTATGCTGAGAGAAGATGAGTCGCCCGGTTTGCCCGCTGTACTTGAGGCGAATTGGCAGTCCGAAATGGAAGACCACGCGACGTATAAAGCTCTCGCTGCGCGCGAATCTGATCCTCGCCGGCGCAACGTCATGAGAGGGCTCGCCGCTGCCGAGAGACATCACGCCCGTCTATGGGCGGAGGAGATCGCTGCTCTAGACGGACGAAAGTTGATCTATGCAGGCGCACCAGAGGGACGTGCTACCGTCAGTTCCAAAGCGAACGGTGGAATCGACAACCAACTGCGTCAGCTACGGGTTCACGAACGAAGCGAGATCGAGAACTACAGCAAACAAGTTCTGACGCTTAGGGACGATGCGAGCCAAAAGATCCTTCTCGAGGTGATTGCTGACGAGAACGAGCACTACAAGACTCTGAGCAATCTGATCCGCGCTCGCCCCCCACTTCCAGCCATGGATGGTTCACAGGCCAGGAAAGCCCTTGCAGCGCTATTAGCTGCGCGCAAGAAGCGGCATCCAGAGGCCGCCGGCTGGCTCAACGACGCCGTCTATGCAGCTCACGATGGTCTTGGCTCAATCTTTGGAATCGTGTCCGGCGTCGCGGGTGCGACGTTCGGGAAAAGCCACTATGTTCTGATTGCAGGCTTGGCGGGAATGGTCGGAAGCGCGTTATCTACCGGGACAGGGGCTTATCTCACGGCCAGAAGCGAAAGAGAACTCTACGAGGCGGAGATCGCTCGCGAACGCCAAGCCGTGGACTACGACGAGTCTGAGTCGCGGGAGGTGCTGGCGCTCAGCCTTCAGGTTCGTGGACTCCCTGAGGATGTTGCCGAGCGACTCTCGCACCTGCTGGCCGAGAATAAAGACGGGTTCGTTAAAGCTCTTGCGCGGACAAGAGGGAACGTCTCGGAGGAAACCCTTAGCAATCCGTGGAGTGCAGCTTTGACCGGTTTTGCGGCTACGGCCGTAGGTGCCTTCGTTCCGATTATCCCGTTCTTCTTCATGTCAGGGATATCGGCGATTGGCTCTGCGGCAATCGTTTCTCTCTGCGCACACTTCGCTGTCGGGGCGTCGAGATCCCTCATGACGGTACGACCGTGGTGGCGTTCCGGCCTTGAACTAACAGCTTTCGGGGCTGTCGAAGGAATCACGACGTTCGCCATTGGCATGGCCTTGGGCCGCTTGGTCGGTCCGGCTTAGGCTGATGTCCTACGGTTCCGATTCTATGACCGTTAGGCTCTTTCCTGTCCCGCTCGCCAAGAGCGAATCGGTGGTTACGACCAACGTCACGCCAGGAGACAAGACCGCGTCCAGAGCGCTTCTAAAAGCATCGGGCATCTTTACGCGCGATCTCTCCGACAGGGGCAACTCCCGACTTCCTTCCCAACTCTGGCCAGGAAGTGGTAATTGCATCCAGTGATATCCCTGCGGATCCACCTTCGAGAGGCTGTACGCCGTTGTCTCCGAAAGAGAACCCGTGTTGGTGATCGGCGTCGACCCAATGAGCACTCCATTCCGAAGCACCACCAAGCGATGGTCAGCCGCGCTCAGGATAAGGGATACAGGACCTGTTGCTGACTTTTGAGGTTCCCAGATGGCCCCACCGGCATTCTCCGCCTTGGTAGCCGCTTCGCTTTGCAGAAGATCAGGAGTAGGGGCGAATCGTGGTACTCCATCGATATCCGTAATCACTACGGTCATGCCGCGCGCGGTCGTTCCATACAAAAGCTTCGCGAACGCTATCGGCATTCGAATGCATCCGTGGGATGCGGGATAACCCGGGAGGTTTCCGGCGTGCATCGCGACACCTGACCAAGTCAACCGTTCCATGTAAGGCATGGGAGCCGAGTCATAGAGGTTTGATTTGTGGTGAACCTGCTTTTGTAAAACAGTGAAGACGCCGGTTGGCGTCTGATGGCCCGGTTTTCCAGTGGAGACGGTTGCGACTCCAATCAGAACCCCGTTGCGATAGACATAACAGCGCTGCACGGCAAGGCTAATCACGGCCAGCACAGGTCCAGTAGGAGCGATCTCCGGAGCCCAAAGGAACTGCCCAGGTTTCATCCCCTGGATACCGGCAGCAACATCATTAGCCAAAGGACTTGACTGTTGAGTCCATGAGACTGACGTCGTGGCTCCCATGAGGGCGAAGCCAGCGAAACTATTCCACAGAAACGCCCGCCTCGAGGGCCCTGGCATTAGCTTGGTCTCCAAGTCAAAGTTCCGGATTGAAATGTGTCGGCCGGGATCACCGCGTATGGCTTTACGCTTGAATTGTGCGAGTGTTCGTCCCCCGGCACATCTCTACCACTTGGCTTTTCGTCAGTTTCCGGTGCGGGCTCTTTCGTGGGATCGCTCTCGTGCGGAACACTACGCAGCAGCATCCATCCCGATCCGAACAGACCAAAAGGAACAGAGCCGATCCGGGCGCGCGCCTTCATCGCTCTCCCGCGCGGCCTCGCTTGAAGAAAATGCAAAAGACTAAGCAACTCCTCAGGACGACAGCGCGCGCTGATAGAGTCGTCGTATAACCAGTCTTCGAGAATCACCGTATCGTTCGCGAAAAGCAGGATGAAGGCATCAGGCCAGCTAAGGCGTATCTGTTGAGCCAGCATCGCGAGTGTCTCGGAACCTAAGGTTTGGCTGAGTATGGCTACGCGAACTTCTACGGTACATAGCTCGCTTTCCGCCGCTTGGTCGTTGGAAACAGCGACATAGTGGTTAGCTGCAATGAGCAACTGCGCTTTCGCCGCAAGGAAGACAGGTTCGGGATCGACAAGCAAGATCCCCCATGGGAGAAGCGCGTAATTCTTCAAACCGATTCTCGCGAGCTGCATCCGTAATCCTTTTCTGCACGATGGGTTGGAACGAAGGCCGAACCGCACCTTCAACTTCTCTTGACCGGCCAAGAGCAGAGGACCTGATTGTCTTCTTCGCCAAACGGGCTTGATGTATCGGATTGCTCAGTGTCTGCATATCCCCGCATGGAATCCTCATTGCTATAGGAAAGAAGCCGCTAGGGGCTCAGGAAGGCCAATTATGACGGGCATGAAAAAGGTTGTAGAAACGGAAGTCGAGAGCCTTCAGGCGGAGCAATCGGTCATCGAGGATCGTTCGCAGCATAAAGGCTTTCGCGACGCCAGTCGCCGCAATCGTATCCAGGAACAACTCGGTGCGCTCGACGACGCACAGAGACGAAGACAGGCTTCACTACCTGACGTTATTGATTCAGATCAGAACCCAGACCGGCCCTACCCCGACGGCAAGTGAGGCGATCTATTTTGCTCAGTTTCAGGGGTAGGTAGCTGACACACTCAGCTCAAGGGTCGCAACTGCCCGAAAGGTTGCTCGCACAATGAAACTCGCAGAGGTCTACGAATTTGAATCCCGCACGCTGGTCGCTAAGGCTGGCGCCGGAGTTTGTCTGTCAAATCCGACAGAGCAAGAACACGTAATGAATGCTGCGAGCGGAATGAAGATTTCTCCTACAACTTTCAGCATGGAATCTCATGACATTCAACACCTGAGGGCGTTCGAGTTCATCGTTGCGGATGAGGTTGTGGCGCAAAAGCTCTTTTTCTCGTTTGAAGAACATGAAGAAGACGGTGATGGGATGAGCCCGGCGCTTATCGCTGTAACGCGTGCCATTCCGGGCGATACGGTTCGTACGGTCTCGCCTACCTGCAATTTTGACGGAGTTCTTCGGTTTCCAATGACGCCGGCTGAAATCTCTAGCCAGCTTTCCGTCATCATGTACGCACACTGCGCATTCGCAAAGCGATATCTGGCGGCTTGGAGAGAGCTTCGACTGAACCGCCGCATTTTTCGGTCAGTCACTGCAGGCATCTCTGTCGCGAGTGCGACGCTGCCTGACCTTCCGCTCGTGTACGTGAATCCGGCTTTCGAAACGATGACTGGATACAGCCGCTCGGAAGTGCAAGGCCGAAACTGTAGGTTTCTTGAAGGCAACGAGCGAAGTCAACCAGCTCTCGCAGTCGTCCGGGATGCACTACGAAACCGCCGCAAGGGCGTGGCCGTTTTAAAGAACTTCCGGAAAGACGGTACTCCGTTTTGGAATGAACTCTCTCTGTCTCCAATCCTCGACGATGAGGGAGAACTGACTCACTACGTGGGCATACAAACCGACGTCACGCAACGTGTCGACTTGGAGATAGCGCTACGGGAAAGCGAGAAGCTCGCGGCCGTCGGGCGGCTGGCCTCTTCGATCGCACATGAAATCAACAACCCTCTCACGTCGGTCATGAACCTTATCTATCTCGCCCAAGGCACTGATCCTTCCAAGGACACGAAAGACTATCTGGCGACCGCCGATAGAGAGCTGCGACGGGTCAAGCTCATCACGGAGCAATCCTTGCGGTTTTTCCGGCAGTCGACGAAAGCACAATCCACGACACCAACCGAGCTTCTTGAACCGATCTTGGATCTCTATCAGACCCATGCCTCAAACGCGCGAGTAACGATTGACCTTCAAGAGCGACCGAGCAAGGCGATTGTTTGCATGGAAAGTGAAATCCGCCAGGTCCTAAGCAATCTCATCAGCAATGCTATATACGCGATGCAGGAACGTGGCGGACAACTCTCTGTGCGAAGTCGTGAAACCCGAGATAGAGGACGGGGGCGGGATGGGATCCTCTTTACCGTTGCCGACCGGGGCACAGGCATGAGTGCCGAAACCTTGAGCTGCATCTATAAGGCCTTCTACACAACCAAAGGCATTGGCGGCACAGGTCTGGGATTATGGATCAGCTGCGAAATCATCGAACGACATCGAGGAACCATAAGGGTGCGAAGCGCGCAACGTCCAGGAGCGTCGGGAACGGTCTTTGAGGTGTTTCTACCCTTCGAGGGTATCGCGCCACATCGGGAAAGCGTCGACATCTCGAGGTTTTCTTAGCGATGTGGTTCAATCTTCACTGCCTTGGACTGTTGCGCTCGCTTCCGCGTGAGCGGCGATGCTTCTAGGTGGAAATTTGCCGGGTTTTGCCACCGTTCCATGAAGGCATGGGCAGCCTTCAAAGAGGCTTCGCACAGAGGAGAACTCAAGACCTCAATGTCTGCTGACGAGCTGCGGTGTTCCAAATCCTTGAGCAAAGCCTTCATTCGAAAATCTCCTTTTGTTCGTGTCGTCGGTCTGCGGTGCATCGCATTGGATTCATTTTCGGCGCAGAGAACGATGGTTACTGTGCATTTCTGCTCACTGCTTGAATCACGTAACTCGTTGAGAACGCTCCGTTGAGAACGTTGCAGGATTGGGGGCCCGAACCTAAATACGGCTCATTTGGCGTTTCGCTTGAAATAACTCCGCAAAGCGCATCAGATAGATGTCACTTGTTCGCAACATCGAACGATGCTGCACCTCACTCATAAGGCATCGGTCTTTCTTCTGTGGCCTGTGAACGGAAAAGAGGCCCAAATGCCGCATCGGAAGCTGAAGGAATTTGATCCCGTATCGTTCCTGGCTACATCAGGACTGGGGCGCCGGATACTGCACATCAAAGCGAAGGGCACCCTCTTTTCGCAAGGCGGTATTGCTGATTCCGTGTATTACGTTCAAAAGGGTAGGGCGAAGCTTACTGTCGTGTCCAAAGCCGGCAAGGAGGCTACGATCACTCTCATCACAGCAGGTGACTTTGTCGGCGAAGAATCAGCGACCGCCATCGCTGGCCTCCATATGTCCACCGCCACGGCCATCGTGGCCTGCTCTGTGTTGAAGATCGAGCGACACGAAATGATGCGGGTCATTCATGATGAGCACGCCTTCTCCGACATCTTCGTCGCTTTCCTCCTTGAACGGTCTATGCGCACGCAGGCGGATCTTGTCGATCAGTTGTTCAATTCCAGCGAACGCCGTCTCGCACGAATTCTTCTTCTTATGGCGGACTTCGGAAAGCCGGGAGAACCTGAAACGATGATCCCAAAGATTACACAAGAGACTTTAGCTGACATGATCGGGACCACGCGGTCACGGGTCAGTTTCTTCATGAATCGGTTCCGAAAGATGGGCTTCATCGAATACAACGGTCGCATTCACGTTCACAAGTCGCTACTCAACGTCGTTCTCCACGATCAGAGGCCCGGAGCCAACTCCATCAGCGCTGCGCTTCTTGACAGAGAGCGCGACAAGACGAAATTCGCAAAGCAAACATCAGCCTGAACCAAATAGGCAGAGACACCTGTGATAGCTAGTGCGTGACTTGGCCTGCCTCAGCGGAATCGAAGCGTTTCCTAGGGCTGATGGGATGGTTCAAAAGGGAGTGCGGCAGTTTCCCGGCAGACAGTCCCCGAATCACATTTGCGACGAAGCTGACCGTTCCATCCAACATCAGGTCAGTGAAGGCCGCAATATGGGGCGTGATCAGGGCTTGCGGAACCTGCAGAAACGAGTTCGAAGGCGATAGGGGTTCTTCTCTCACCACGTCGAATCCGATCGCGGCGATGTGCCCAGACTGAAGGGCAAGAAGCAATTCATCCTCATCAATCAGAGTTCCACGGGCGATATTGATCAAGATGGCCCCAGGCTTCATCCCCCGGATGACCTTCGCGTCGATCAAGTTCTCGTTCGCTTTGCTGGCTCGGGCGCAAACCACAACATAATCAGCATCCGCGACGGCCGACAATAGTTGATCGGGCCGGAATGCGACCACATCCTGCGGAGCAGCGTCCGGATGCTCATCTGTGGCCACCAACAGGACTCCAAACGGGCGGAGGCGGTCAACAACCTGCAGACCGATATCGCCGAGACCAACGATGCAGACAGTTTTTCCATTTAGTGATCGGTGCACCCGTGGAGCGGGAGCCGTTGGCTTCTCAATCGACCGAAGTGTTTCGCGAAGATCTCTTGATGTTCCAAGCAAAAGCAAGATGGCAAACTCGGCAACCGAAGTTGCATTTCCCGTGAGCTCTGAGGGAGCGTAGGAAACCCAAATGCCCAAGTTACTTGCCGCACCGATGTCGATCGTTTCATAACCCGTGCTGGTCGTCTGAACGAGCAGTATCTTGTTTTGGCCATGAAGCTCGGCCTGCCCAACGCTTCCACTTGCGAGCAGGACTTCGATATCCATGGCCGGAGCGGCCTTCCCGGCCTCCCAAGACAACAATTCGTGCCCAGCAAGGGCGTCACCGAGTTGGGAGAACATTCGGCTTGTGAACTCATTCTTCGAGTGTAGAAACGCGATCTTCATGCGACGCTCTCTTTCGGTCTTGAACGACAAGTGTGTTCTGGTCTACTGTTGTGTGGCTTTCCTGTCGAGCGTGAACCTGTAGTTCAGGCTGAAATAGGCGATTGTTTGTGGAGCGGCATGTCCCGACTGCACCATTGCCCCATCCGGCGAGAGGTGTCCGACTCCCGCGTCTATAACGAGGTATTTACGGAAGACGTACGCTCCGGACGCGTCGATTTCGCGACCTAAGCCGCTACGCAAGAACCCAGCCAGCGGCGGCTTGGCTAGAACCGATGCGCTGCCGCTGTAGATGCCGTCCTGGTTGGTGGCGAGATTGAGCCATTCTTGTTGAACGAGAACAGTTAAATTCTTCACTGGATTCAGATACAGATTCAGACGGGCTTCACGTATGTTTTGAAATCCAAAGATGTCGGTCAGCCCAAACGCGTTGTGATTGCTTGGATAGAGCTGGTCGAAGGTGCTGATCTGCTGCACGTCACGATGTGTATTTCCGGTGGCGTAGTCATACTCAGCGCGTAGCCGCGGCTTCCAAGCCAAATGCTTAGCGGTATAGCCCACTTTGGCAAAGCCAGCCCCTGAATGAATCGAATCATTTGAGTAGCTGCCTCGCTGAAGCGCTCCAAGGACGTGGTAATCCCAGCCCGCAGGGAGGTCTCCATCTACTTCAATTCCTGGCGTAGCCTCGTTCTCGACTCCCACAACACCCTGTTGACTTGTGACCTGACGAATCGACCGGACAAAGACAAACGGAATGATGGTTGTATGCGGCACCCAGGTTGTGATGGTGCCCGCGACGCCATGAAAGTTCAGACCCGCACCGTGCTTATCCAGTGAAGTTGGATGAACAGTGACGACTGAAGTACTGAACACGTCAAGACGGTTCTTGTCTCCGACTCGACCCAGAAATCCATCCCAGGTACGGCTGTTGTTTGTCCAATTGCTGATTCCGACGAGGCGCTCCCCACCGTACTGCAATGGCTGACGGCCAGCGATGATCGTTACCGGTTTTAGATGGAAGTTCGCATACGCCTGTCGGGCGTCGAATGTGTCCCGCATATTTGCTGCGACATACGGGAGGGCTAAGCCAAGGGCATGAGTGTCTTGTCCTTGGATGTAACCAGTGAGCCATGTTGCTGGCCTGACCTGCAGGCCAACCCTGACCCTCGTCAACTCGTACGCCTGGCCATTCCCTGAAATCAAATTGAGGGCGGTCTGGTTCTCCGCTCGGGCACGGAGGTCCATGTCAAAGGTCAACCAGCGGGGCACATTTTCCTGCCGTAGCGGCTGAATGTTGCCCGCGTTCTTCGGATACTCAATGTATGTCTGGCCTTGAGCCTTCTCTCCGGCCCACGTGAGAGCGAGAAAAAGCAGTGCTGGCATCCAGACGGTAAATCGCTTTGATTTCGAGGAGGGAGCCCATCGTTCAATTCTCAACGGGACCACCTATGATCGCGTGAGGCTGAATCTTTGGCAGCTCTGCTGGGCGCTCCGTCAACACGAGGATGACGAGAAAGATCGCCGGCACAATCAGCGTCCAAGCATGCACTCGCGTCGCCATCGCGGCGCCGCCGATCGCACCTATCAAAAAAGAAGTCCATACGCTCCCCAGCGTCGCCAACCTCAGCCAATGAGTGTCCCAGACACCTTCTGGCTTGGTCACGGGAGACCGGTTGACGAGGTTCGCAATGTGCTCCCCGATGCTCTTCAAATCTCCGGTCACAAAACCTAGATTCACGGATTGGCCGCCAACCTGAGACAGCGTCGTATTCATCATGCCCATCGCGCAACTCAAGATCATCACACAAACAGAGACGGATGCGCCCCCGATGGCAGCTCCAACCCCGGCGAACAGTAACGCAGCCACCGCTATAGAAACACGTGAGTTCTGCTCCCTGCTCTTGTCCTTTTGTATAAGGAAGCCGAAGAAAGCCCCCACGACAAAGAACGGTATCGGCAAAAGCGCATGAGAGGCCGCAACGTACTTTGCCTGCCCGCCATTCATCCCTGTGGAGATTGTGTTACCGCTCATGAAGGACGTATAGACCCCGAAGGTGAGAAGTGTGTACGAATCCACGTATCCACATATCAGCCCACGGCTAACCGCCCTCCATCCTTGCCTCCGGGTCGCGCCAAGAATCGTCTCGCTTGCTTGGGCGCTCACAGTACCTTCTTTATGGTCTTTACCAACGGCGCGACCTCAGACCAACTACCGCTGAAAACGAAGCTGTCCAGAGGCTTGCGAAGACGCCGAACTTCATCTTCTTTTTGGAATGGCTCCGTCAGCCGTCCATCCGCTCCTGCATATCCGATCGCCAAGCCAGCTACGGGCTTCACGCCCTCGGGAATCTGAAAGAGCTGACGAGCCCGGTCCCGATGAATGTGAATCATCTGGTGCACACCTAGTCCTCTCGCCGTGGCTTCAAACACGAGATTCGCTGACGCGAGTCCCAAGTCGTGCTCCGCAGTCAAATAGGGCTGGCCAGTGTGTTCTAGCGTCAGTCGAGCGCAACCGAGCATAAGGACAGCGGCAAACTTCGCCCAAGGCATGTTCACTTCTTCGACGCACGAGAGCAGCCGCGCAAACTCTTCCGGTTCGTCCCGCGTTGCGATGAAGTAAGACCACGGCTGCTCATTGGCAGCTGAAGCCGACCAGCGCGCAGCTTCGAGTAAGGCAAGCAGATCCTCTTGAGAGACACGACGGTCGTCGAACGCAAATGGACTCCAACGACTGGAAATTAGCGGCTGAATGGGGTAATCGGTAGTGATAGTTCCAGGCATCATGGCCCTTTCTAAACATCTGAAGCAGTGTCGTGAACAAGCCAGGGTCTGTCCGGTTCGGCTGAACCGGACAGAGTGCCTGAGCCTTCTTTAGCGTGGGCCGACGATGGGTGTTTTGGTGGTCGAAACCCCATCAAGGACAGACTTTTCAATTTGCAGATGCGCGCGGACCAGCTCATACGGAGTGAAGGCCAACCATTGTGCAAGCGACATGTCGGAGAACTTATCGGTCTTCCACACTTCCAGATACCGAAGCGTAGTCGTACCCGTGTTCTCGACGTAATGCGGGGTTACGCGAGGAACGTAGCCCACATCGCCGGCTTGATAGTCGAAGGTTCCTGCGTTGGTGTTGGAGGTGTACACCGTCATTCGGCCCTGCCCCTCCAGGTAGTACTGAAGTTCATCGGAGGTCCTGTGCCAGTGCAGCTCACGCATCCCGCCCGGTTCCACTTCGACTAAGGCAGCCGCAACCGTGGACGCCGCAGGAAAGTTACTGGAATCGGTCACCCGAACGGAACCATTCTTCGACTTGATCGGCTCTTGCGCTCCCAAATGATGGGTGTAGATGACTGGTGTCGGACCAGCGCCGACGACGCGGTCTTGTGCGAGGGGTCCTGGAATGTCTCCGCGAAAGATGTACTTTTCTGATTTCGGAATGTTCGCGAAGGCACTCTCCTGCACACCGAAGTTCTTCGCCAAGACCGACTTCGGAATGTGGGCGAGGAAGTCGGTCACGAGGAAAGTCTCTTCCTCGTTGAAAGCACCATCATCAAACACGAGAAGGAACTCACACCCTTCGCCCGCTAGGCCTTGAATCGAGTGGGGGATACCCGACGGAAAATTCCAGACATCACCTTCGGCGCAGTCGTCCTGGTAGGTCTTTCCGTCTTCGTCGACGCACGTGACCCGCGCGTTGCCCTTGATCATGAATCCCCACTCAGCAGGCTTATGCCAATGCATCTCACGGATGGCGCCCGCCTCGAGTCGCATGTTCACGCAAGCCAGTTCAACAGCTACTGGCATTTCGCGGACAGTTGTTTGTCGTGCCCAACCGCCTTCTTCCAACTTGTTGTGGCTGTCAGCAAAGGTCCACTTCAAATTGGGAAGCGTACCGTGGTCGGTGACAGGCGGAGTTAGACGCCCAGGGCTCTGCGCTTCTCGTTGGTGGTTGGATGGTCCGATGATTGGTGCACCCTCTGTGCCACGAATAGGCTGAACGAAGCCATTGGGTGCTGCTGTTTCAACAAGTGTAGCCATGATGTAAATCTCCGATTCTTGTATCGCGAAACTTTGTGTCTTGATTCAAAGGGTTTAGCGAACGACCGGCGTTCGAGTCGAAGGCACGAGAACAATGGATTGGTACGAGAGCGAAACCTAGATAGCTCTGTTGGCTGGAATTGCCATGGCTGGAGTATTCCACTCGGCATATTCGAAAGTTGGTCAACTTTGCTCACGATTCGCAGCGAATCGACATCGCCGATTTGGCGGCTGGATTACGTATCGAATTGCTCAGAACTCCCATCCCGCGAGTGGAACACTGAGGGCTTAGTGCGGTGAATCGCGAAGGCGACAACGCAAAGGAGATCTCATGAAAGCTGTTGATTCAGTCGTTGCAGTCTACGATTCTCACGAGCAAGCGGAACACGCCATCAAGCTTCTTCAAGAAGCAGGTGTAGACATGAAGACATTGTCCATAGCCGCAAAAGATACACACACGGACGAGCACGTCGTCGGCTATTACAACGCAGGCGACCGCATGAAATATTGGGGGAAGATGGGGGCGTACTGGGGAGGATTCTGGGGCTTGCTGTTCGGCTCCGCAATGTTCGCCATACCCGGGCTCGGACCGCTACTTGTTGCAGGCCCGCTGGTCGCGTGGATCGTTGCCGGTCTCGAAGGAGCAGTGGTGGTGGGTGGCGTCAGCGCGCTCGGTGCTGGCCTCGTGAGCATAGGCATTCCCAAGGACAGTGTTGTCGAATACGAAACCGCCATCAAGAGTGACAAGTTCGTTCTGATTGTCCATGGCTCATTCGATGAAGTGAAGCAGGCGGAAGACGTGATTGAAGCGTCACGCCATAAGGCATATACCGTTCATGGTGAAACCGTCCTCGCCTAGTCCGGTCGGCCGCTGCTTGGCTAGACATCGCCATGCAGCGGCTGAGTGCTCAGCGGTCTGCACTCAGTAAATTCAGTCCTCAACCGCATAGTCATAACGCAGAAGGATCGCCGAGCGTGGATTGACGATGTACGTTGATCCCGAGATCGGCACGTATTGACCCGGATCGGCTATGTCGAATGGGGACTCTAGGGACGTATCTACGACCCTTAGCCATCCGGAACTCTTGCCGCCCGTAACCGGCGGCAGATCAAATTCGAGAGTGTTCCAGAATGAGTTGAGCGCCACGTAGCGAACTTCGCCAAGTCCTGCGCTCCGCCAAGCGAACGCCAGACTGTGTGACTCAGCACTCCAATCCGGTTGATCCAGACGAGTCCCGTGCCACTCCATTTTGTTTGCGTTGACGAAGCCTCCGACTTGCTTCCCGTCGAGTAGCGTACCATTGTCGCAATCGAGACGGAGCCGCACGAGAAGTTGAGCGAAGCGAAGGAACTCTGACCTTTCCGCGTCCCGGCGCCAGTCAAACCAACTCAACTCGTCATCCTGGCAATAGGCGTTATTGTTCCCGCCCTGTGTCCGCCGTATCTCATCGCCCATGAGGATCATTGGAGTTCCAGTGGACAGCAGGGTAAGCACGAGCGCATTCTTCATCTGCTGTGTTCGGAGCCGGCTAATCTCCGGGTTGGCGTTAGGTCCCTCGACGCCACAGTTCCAGCTCAAATTGGCGTTGGTCCCGTCTCCATTGAGTTCTTTGTTTGCCTCATTGTGTTTGTAGTCGTAGGAGACGAGGTCGTTCAGGGTGAACCCGTCGTGGCAGGTGACGAAATTGATGCTTTGCCCTGCCGGCCGATCGCCCGAGCGATAGACATCGTAGCTCCCGCTGATTCGCTCACGAAGCTTCCATGCGGTGTCACGATCGCCCTTCACAAAGCTACGGATGTCATCTCGGAACTGTCCGTTCCACTCGTTCCATCTGTCATGACCAAAATTTCCAACCTGGTATAGCCCGCCCTCATCCCACGCCTCAGCTATGAGCTTTGTTCCGGCCAAGGTGGGCTCGGAATCGATGTCCCAGAGAATCGGAGGATTGCTCATGGGCGTCCCCCATTCGTCTCGCGTCAGCACCGATGCCAGATCGAATCGAAAGCCGTCGACATGCATCTCCGAGACCCAGAACTTCAAGCTGTCCAGAACCATTCTCTTGACTACAGAGTGATTCGTCTTTAGCGTGTTCCCCGAGCCTGTCACGTTAAAGTATTCAGTCTGATTCTGATTGAGGATGTAGTAGGTACTATTCCCGAGTCCGCGAAAGCAGAAGGTCGGCCCGCCGTCTCCGGCCTCCGCTGTGTGGTTGTACACAACATCGAGGATGACCTCGATACCCGCGCGGTGGAGTTGCTTGACCATCTCGCGAAACTCATCCAGGCACTTCAACGGATCGTTAGAGGAACTGTAGCCGAGGTGTGGAGCGAAAAAGGATACCGGGTTGTAGCCCCAGTAGTCTGTGAGACCGGACGGTGCGGATTGCGGATCGAACTGAAAGACGGGGAGAATTTCGACCGCAGTGATGCCTAGACTCTGTAAATGTGGGATTTTCTCGATTACGCCGAGGTAGCTGCCGCGTTTCGTCTGCGAAACGCCAGAGTTCGGATGCCGAGTGAATCCGGCGATATGCATCTCGTAAATGATAGTCGAGCGGAAGGAGTGGTTGAGGGGTTCATCGCCTTCCCAATCAAAGAGATTCATATCCGCCACAACGCTCTTCATCGAAGTGGCGGTGTTGTCGCCTTCTCGACAAGCATCGCCCCGACTGTAGTTCTCCCCGACGGCAACGGCTCGTCCATAGGGATCAATCAAAATTTTCGATGCATCGAACCGCTGTCCGTTGGGAGGATCGTTCGGGCCATCGGCACGATACCCATATATCTGACCAGCCCGCACTCCCGGGACGAAGATATGCCAGTAGTGGCCCGTCCGATTGTGGACCGCGTCCAATCGGATCGACTTCCGGACCTCCGGGGTATCGACGTGATCGAAGAACAACAGGGACATACCCGTAGCGCTAGATGAGTAAATGCTGAAGTTCGCACCCGCGGGGGAAAGAGTAACGCCTAGCGGGTTCGGGGTTCCGGATGTTGAGATCTCACTATGAAGCGTAGTCGCGTTACGCGCACCAGTCATTTGGTCTTTGAAACGCAATTTTTGGGGCAATGACTCGTTCGGCTGAGTCGCCATCCTAGCGGAACTCCGCACTCTCACCACGAAGCACAGGGACGTGGTGACGGTGCAGCCCTTCGGCGAAGATGAAGATAATGATCCCGTAGAACAGCTCAAATCCACCGAGCCAATGTGTCGCGCTGCGTGTTGCAGCGTCGCGATGGAGCACGAACGCAAGTCCGACGCCGAGTGCCATCAGGCCAGCCACGCCAAGTATCCCTGAATAGGTCTTGTTTGCCCGGAGCTTCCATGCGAGAGCCGCCAGGAAGCATCCAATTCCTAGCGCATGTAATCCCGCCAGCCAGGCTAGGGACTCAGTGGAGAGAACAATCGTCATTCCCACATACGTTCCCAAGGCTGTATCAAAAATGCATTCAGCCAGCAGGAGTCGCCAGATGCCTATCTGATGCTCCGCCGCGAATCCAGAAGCCACGCCCAGCAAAATGCCATTGCTAAGGATGTAGAAACCCAGGACCAAGGCAAGCACCACATACATGATGGGGTCAAAGAAGATCGTTCCGAAAAAGCTCCCGCAATAGAATAGGAAACCGGCGAAGAGAATCGCACCTGCTCCGCGCACGGCAAAGACCCACCAGAACATGCCAAGTTCTTTCATCGGCTTCTCGAACTTCTGTGTTTGCGCCAACGCCGCCGCGTTACCCGCGATCACTTCCCAGCTCCAGAGGTCTTCGCTTCAACCGGCTTCGCGCTGCGCAACAGGAGTACCGGACATTCAGCAAGTTTGATGACCTTCTCAGCGATCGACCCGAAGACGACCGGACGCCAGCCCGACATGCCATGCGTGGAAAGCACGAGCAGTCCAACATGTTCCCGTTCAATAGTCCCCAAGACCGAGCCAACTACGTCATCGGCTACCTCAACCCTGAAAGACGCCTGAACGTCTTGACCGGCGAGGTTGGCAACGAAATCGGTGAATCTCCTTGTAGCGCCTTTTTCGGCCTCAGCTAGAAACTCTTGACGAGGGTAGAAGGCTGTTGGGAACTCCATCCCAGTGACGATGGGCAACATTGGAATTACGTGTAGCAGATAAATCTCGGCTTGGAATTGCTTGGCGACTTCGCTCGCTGTAGCTAAGGCCGCAATCGAAGATTCACTAAAGTCCATCGGGACTAGGATTTTCTTCGGATGGAAGGTGGAAGCTGGTATTTGCGACATCATAATTCTCCTCGGAGCGCACCACTGCATGCGCCGCAATCAATGCTCGTTCATTCCAAAGCAGCAAACTGAGCAGTATTGCTCTCACTCCGCGCTCATTGGGCCGTGGAGTGCTCAAGCTGCGCTTCCCCTTCGCGTTTGCCATGCAGCGTCAGAAAGGCTCTCAGAAGAACGCGTGGGTCATGATTGCCCTTGTATACCGCGGGCGGCTTGCGATCAATTCCGAGGAGCGAGTACACCGCGGTTTGCGCGGAACGTATGGAATACTCCACCGTGAAGACCACGTCATCTTCCATCTCGCAGAACTGGCCGATGAAGGCGAGATTCTTAGAGCGCGGGGGAATGACGGCCGGACGGTCTCCGGGGGAGCGAATCAAAAATTGACTCGTGATGAAGGGCATCATGCACGGGATGCAAGTGCAGTCGTTTAGAACTTCGCTTCTTTCCGAGTCAAGACGGAGATGTCCCATGATTTCGGTCATGATCTCTCGTCCTGTGCATTCGGACATCGGCTTTTTCACGAAATTGCCGGGCTGGTCTATGAACAGACCGTAGCCCCAGAACACGTTCACATCCTGCGGTTGACCGATGAAGTGGGGCTGATGCGGAAGGACAATCGATGCCAACCAGTTCGAATCCGGGAAGCTGATCAGTCCACCCTCACCAGGAGCGTTTCCGGTCAGATCCCGAATGCTGTCGAAGAAAGTCGAAGTATGCAGTGTGGTCGTGAACGAAAGCCACTTTGAGTCTTTCGTGTGACTGCTGAAGTTTGCTGGATTGCCGCAACCCGGCTCTCTTGCCGCGAGCTTTTCCCAGAGAGACCAAGCACTACCGTTGGAATCTTCATTGAGGGTGGCCGGCCGATCCATCGCCCCGAAGTTCGAGCCTTCAGTCATAGAGCCTAGCGTTGCAACAACGAAATCGGAAGCATTCACATGGATCGCGTAAGGATGGCCAGCTTTCTTACACGAGATCTGTTCCACCGCAAAGCCGTCCGATTCGTTGGTCGTGATCAACTCCAATACGCGGGTATTCAGAAGAATTTGCACGCCTCTTTCCTCGAGCCAGCGGTGGAGAGGTCGCACAAGCGAGTCGTACTGGTTGTAGACCGTCCGCATGATGCCGCCCAGTGTGTTGAATCCCGAGATCATGTGGGTGAACCGCACGAGATAACGCTTGAACTCGACCGCACTGTGCCAAGGCTGAAACGCAAAAGTTGTGCACCACATGTACCAAAAGTCCGTTTCAAAGAAGTCCGGTTCGAACTGATCGGAGATGGCGGTCCTGCCCAAGAGCGATTCCGGCTCGACTTCTAAGCGCTCGATGGTCAAGATGTGACTTTCGCCCAATCCGAACGATGGAGCGTCAACAGCCTTCCCGTCACGGAACAAACGAGATTTTGAAGCCGTCTTCATCGTCTTATTCCAAGCGAAGATTTCGTCTGTGACTGACTGCTTGTTGTCGAGCGTCGGAATTGAGGAAAAGAGGTCGAAGGTGCAGAGATACTTGCTCTCGATCATTCTGCCTCCCCGCATAACGTAACCATCATCCGGAGTTCCGTTCGCGTCCAGACTTCCTCCGATCTTTTCGGACTCCTCAAGAACGATGATGTTGTGTCCCTTGAACCCGGCGTCGCGGATGAGAAAGGCCGCTGCAGCCAAGGAGGCGATTCCTCCACCGATCAGGTAAATCCTCGTGTCGTCTTGGATTATGCGCTTCTGGGTCATCTCTTAGGCCTCGTCTTCGTTGCATCGAGCTTCTCAGGACCGTCATGGATGATCTGGTTCATTTTGCACACTTCATGTATTCCACACGGATCTCTCTCATCGTGAACTGAGCAAAACGACACAGTTCCAATTGGCGCTGAGTGCGAAGCTCAACGGACGTAGCGTTTCGTCAAAGGCCTTCATCGCGGCTTATCGAAAGCTGCGCGAGGATGAGTATGCCGACGAATGTAATGAAGACGGATTCGCAAAGTAGCGACACCAGCAAGAAGTCCGCATCAGCCGTGCCCTCCGCAGCTGCCCCAGTTCTCGCCGGTCTCACCAGCGCACAGGCCTCTAGTCTCCTGACCAAGAACGGCCCGAATTCGATGCCGGACACCTCGGCGCACCTATTGCGGAACGCACTCTCAAAGTTCTGGGCTCCGGTTCCGTGGCTTTTGGAAGCGTCCATGGTCTTGCAACTGGTGCTGCACAAGTATGTCGAAGCAGGCATCATCGCAGGGTTGCTAATCTTCAACGCGGTCCTCGCGTTTGTACAAGAAGGTCGCGCACAAGCGACCTTGAACGCGTTGAAATCACGGTTGGCATTGAACGCTTCCGTTCTGCGCGACGCAGCCTGGAAAGTCATTCCCGCAGCACAGCTTGTGGTCGGAGATGTCGTCAAGCTATCGCTTGGTGAGGTAGTCGCGGCAGACTCCCACATCCTTGACGGATCAGTCGAGCTCGACCAGTCGATGTTGACGGGCGAATCGCTCCCTGTCGAAGCAGGCGCAGGTGCGGACACATTCTCGGGAGCTCTAGTGAGGCGCGGGGAGGCAACCGCGCGCGTTACGGCGACCGGTACGCGCACCAAATTTGGTCAAACCGCTGAACTGGTACGAACGGCTCACGCTGTGAGCTCGCAGCAACGAGCCGTATTGAAAATCGTGCGCAATCTTGCGTACTTCAACGGCGGCGTCATCTTGCTGATGGGGATATACGCCATCGCTCATTCAATGCCTTGGGGTGAAGTCATTCCGCTATTCCTGACGGCGGTTCTTGCAGCAATCCCTGTCGGCTTACCCGCTACCTTCACACTCTCGTCAGCCATCGGAGCACGTGCCTTGGCCAAAGTCGGTGTCCTTCCAACACGCTTGTCTGCGGTAGACGAAGCAGGCACGATCGACGTGCTCTGCGTCGACAAAACGGGCACCCTCACCGCAAATCAACTCTCTGTGACCAGCGTATCTTCCCTGAACGGCTTCAGTGAGGCGCAGATCCTCGGTATTGCGGCTCTGGCAAGCTCTGTAGGCGGCGAAGACTCTGTCGATGCGGCAGTTCGCTCCGCTGCCGAGAAGAAACCATCCCTCGACAATCCCAAGCTGGTAGCGTTCACGGCCTTTGACCCGGCGAAGAAGACATCAGAAGCGACTGCAACTGACGCTAACGGCGGTGCCCTCAAGATAGTGAAAGGCGCGGCGGCGACCATCTTTGGCCTCGCTGCTCCCGACGCTAAAGCGTCCGCAATAGCAACCAAACTGGAAGCGCAGGGATTCCGCGTGCTCGGTGTAGCCTTTGGGCCGCCTGCGTCCCTTCGCCTCATTGGTCTCCTCGCTCTCAGCGACCCGCCTAGAGGCGATTCAGCCTCGCTCATCTCAGAACTGACGACGCTAGGGGTAAGGACCGTCATGGTGACAGGTGATGCCCCAACGACAGCCGCCATCGTAGCCGGAGAGGTTGGGCTCAACGGACCCACTTGTCCGCAAGGCCCCATACCGACGACCGTAAAACCTGAAGATTATTCTGTCTTCGCGAGCATTCTCCCAGAGGGGAAATTCGCTCTTGTGAAGGCGTTCCAAAAGAGTGGTCACACGGTTGGGATGTGTGGCGACGGAGCAAATGATGCCCCGGCTCTTCGACAAGCGCAGATTGGCATCGCCGTTTCTACCGCGACTGATGTCGCAAAGTCCGCTGCTGGGGTGGTGCTTACAGAGGCCGGCCTTGCGGGTATTGTCGCGGCCATCAAGACGGGCAGACTCATTTTTCAACGCATTCTCAGCTACACGCTGAGGTCCACCACCAAGAAGATCGCGCAACTACTATTCCTCGCCATCGGTCTCTTGATGACAGGGCAGGCCGTGATAACCCCATTACTTATGGTCATCGTGATGATTACAGGAGACCTCTTCTCTATGGCCTACGCGACGGACCGGGTCAGACCATCGGGGACTCCGAATTCATGGGACATCGGCAAAATCACAGCGGCGGGTGCGGTGCTTGGCCTCTGTTTCCTTGGTTTCTGTACGGCGGTTCTCTCAGTCGGGAAATACAAGATGCATCTGGACATCGATCATCTCAGGACGTTTTGCATCATCGGAGTCGTTTATGGCAGCCAGGCAGTGACCTACGCTATTCGCGATCGACAACATCTTTGGGGTCTACGTCCCACCAAATGGCTCGTCATGTCCACGATTGCCGACATGCTCTTCATCTCTTTCCTCGCCAATCGCGGCATTGAGATGTCGCCTATTCCGCTCCGAATCTTAGGGTTGGAACTCTTGGCCGCCATCATGTTCTACTTTGCCCTCAACTTCGTGAAGATTCCTGTCTTCCGGCGTCTCAATCTCGCCCAGAACGTATCTTCGGAGTGAGCAAACCGATACAGTTTTGTCTTTTCCCAGATGACATGCTGAGTGCATGAATACACATATCCGCCACGATCTTGACGAACTCCATACAAGCCTGCTCATCGGTAAACTGCCTCGAAATCTGAGTTGGTCAAATACCGTGGACCTCATCGGCCGTATTGGCCAGGTTCAGCCGCACGGGAGTGATGAATTCGTCTTCACCGTAGGCACTCAGCGCGCATTTTTCAAGCATCCCCACACGCACGAACTTGGTGTTGAAGAGGTAGCCCGACTAAGAAAGTTTCTCCGCGACGCCGGACCCGAGCGGGTTTCTGACAACGCAGCACAACCTTGCCGCATGATCGTCGTAATCGACCACCATGTCGCCCACGTGTATCAGGACTTCAATGGGAAGATTCCAGAATCCGAACATACGGTGCGCCCCTACGACCCGTTCGGCTTCCATCACCACCTGATCCACAAGAAGGAAGCACACTACCAGGGCGAGCGTGTACCAGAAGACAAGACCTTCTATGAAGAAGTGGCGAAGGACCTCCTTCCGGCCAACGAAATCGTTCTGATCGGCCATGGGACCGGCAAGAGCAGTGCGGTTGATCACCTCGCGGAGTATTTGAAGCAGAACCACATCGACATCTCAAAGCATGTGATCGCGACGGAAACGGTTGACCTGTCGGCTCTCACTGAGCCAGAGATAGAAGCGATCGCGAAGCGTCACATGATTGCGGTCGTCTAGAAGCACCTATGTACGTCGTCCGAAAGAATGTAAGGGAGTCATCATGCCGATCTTGACAGCGGGCACTACCGCACCAGAGTTCAGTCTTCACGTCACGCCAGACCAAAAGCTTTCCCTGAGCGAATTGCGCGGGAAGCCCGTCGTCCTTGCGTTTTACCCAGCGGACTGGAGTCCGGTCTGCGGTGATGAACTTAGCGTCTTCAACGAGATCTTGCCGGAGCTGTCAAAGTACGGGGCAGAACTTGTGGCGATCTCAGTGGACGGATCATGGTGTCATGATGCGTTTGCAAAGCACAAGCATCTTCATTTCCCGCTGCTCTCTGATTTCGAACCGAAAGGCGCGACTGCGCGCGCTTACGGAGCATATCGCGAGGCGGATGGCGTTTGCGAACGCGCTCTCTTCGTTCTCGACAAGAACGGCGCCATCACCTGGAGCTATTGCTCTCCCGTAGCGGTGAGCCCCGGAGCTGACGGCATCCTCAACGCTCTCGAAGCACTGCCGAAATAGGAGAGCCATGAGCAAACTAAGCGTATCCGTGACAAAGCAGGACCATCTCCAAGGAGCTCTAAACGCAGCTTGCAGTCTAGTCGAGTATGGAGACTACGAATGTCCGTCTTGCGGAGAGGTGCAGCCGGTCATTAAGAAGCTGCAGGCTCACTTTGGCGACCAGATGTCATTCGTATTCCGGAATTTCCCGCTCCAGGAAGTTCACCCATGGGCAGAAGCTGCTGCTGAGGTTGCCGAGTTGGCCGGCAGCCAAGGCAAGTTCTGGGAGATGCATGATCTGCTCTTCGCGAATCAAGAGGATCTGAGCGAAAGCACAATTCAAGCATTAGTGCGTCAGCTAGGGCTGAGCGAAGCGAAGATGCTGCAGGCCAGTTCGAACGGAACGTTGAAGAGTAGAGTTGAGTCTGATTTTGCCGGTGGTATCCGAAGTGGCGTGAATGGGACCCCCACCTTCTTCCTTAACGGAGACAGGTACGACGGCTCCACGGACTTCGAGTCCATGGTCTCGCTCATGGAGCAGGTTCTAATTTCGAACGGGGACTAGGGGACGATCACTATCGATCCAGATTCGTCCTCATTCTTCACCGCGATCAGAGCGTTGTGGGCATCATCTAGCGAGAAGGTAGTCACCACGGGCCGAACTTGCAGTTTCCGTGCTAGTTCCAGAAAGTCACGCGCATCGCCGCGAGTCATATTCGCCACACTGCGAATCTGCCGCTCGCCCCATAACAGCTTGTCATAGTCGAATGAGGGCATCTCGTCCAAATGGATCGCGTTCACCGCCACGACTCCGCCTTTGCGAAGTGAGCCTAGTGCACTAACGACAACTTTGCCACTGGGTGCGAACGTGATCGCCCGATCCAGCGATATTGGGGGCGTGGCGTCTTCGTCTCCAACCCATGTAGCACCCAGCGACTTCGCAAAATCACGATGCGCCTGCCCTCTGGTCACGACGTAGACTTCGCACTTCCAAAACTGAAGGATTCGAATAGCCAAGGCGGCCGAACTCCCGAACCCGAATAGCCCCACCTTTTCGCCGGGCTGCACTCCGGCGACACGCAGGCTACGGAAGCCAATGATGCCAGCGCATAGCAGGGGTGCTACCTGAGCATTCTCCAGCTCGTCGGGTAGAGGAAAAGCAAAATCCTCGCGCACCAGTACGAACTCAGCGTAGCCACCATTGATTGAGTAGCCGGTAAATACCGGATGGTCACAGAGGTTCTCCATTTTGTTCCGACAGTACCAGCAATTGCCGTCCGTGCCGCCCATCCACGAAACGCCGACTCGGGTCCCGACAGGCAGACGGTCCGTTGCTCCCTCGACGACTTCGCCGACGATTTGATGACCCGGGATGACTCTGGGCATCAAGGGTGGCAAGTCACCCTCGGTGATGTGCAGGTCGGTCCGACAAACTCCGCAAGCGAGTACTCGCAAGAGGATTGTCCCCTTGGATAGCTCAGGCCGCGGCACATCGACAATCTCAACCAGCTGAGAAGGGCTCGAACGTTTGGGATCGTAGATAGCAGCTTTCAAGATCGGCTCCATCGTTCTTTAAACGCGCCCACTAGGGTCACCTGAGGCTACCAGGCAACCCCGCGCGCGATTTGACGTTAGCTCGCCACTAACTTATCGGGCCATGACGTGTAAGGCTTCCCCGGCAGCTTGCGATACATGGCCGGCAGCTCCTTCCACAGAGCCAAGAGCCTTATCTCCCAAGCCCTCTGCAACCAACTCATCATTTTTCAATACGTAGCCAGCTCCTTCTTTCAGACTCCCCACAAGGCGGGTGCCTTTACCCTTCAGACGGGATTTCCAGCCCCACAGGGACATCCTGCCTGATGCGTTCTCGATGTCGCTGCCGACATCTGCATAACCAGGTGCGAGTCGGTCAACCAAGAGGTACGCTGCCACACCGGCTCCAACGCCGGCTACGATCCAAGGAAACTTTTTCATGATGATGCTCCTTCTGCTGTCGATTGTTCGTACGACGCTGTCGACCTTCTGTCGTCGGTGAAAGGTTGATTCAGTTTTCGTGCGAACCGATTTGTAGTCTTGCACTCGATCCCCCGTCGTACTGGTCAATTTGATACAGGTCACTGAACGTCACGGCCTTATCGCTTGCCCAAGTTCCTTTCGTATCGACTTGTCTTGCAACGAGTGAGCGGAAGGAGGCTTGAGATCCGTGATCTGACAAGCTAATTGCCCTGGCCCTCAAAGACCTGTTCACCGTGGGAGGTGTAATCGCCGCGATCATTCTCACCGTTAACGGCGGCCCCTGTGGAACTATCCGTTACCAGAGTTGGGTAGTCCGTGTAGCCCTTAGCGCCCCCACCATACAGAGTCGCGGTATCGATGGCATTAAGGGGCGCGTTCATACGAAAGCGTTCCACGAGGTCGGGGTTCGAGATGAAGTCCCTGCCGAAGGCAATCAAGTCGGCGGTTCCTCTATCGAGACTCGCGTTCGCGAGCGCGAGGTCATAATCATTGTTGGCAATGTAGGCTCCCTGGAACCGCTTGCGAAGCGCACTGAAATCGAAGGCTGGATCAATGTTCCGCGGTCCACCCGTCTGCCCCTCGATTACGTGCAGATAAACCGGCTTCAACTCATCCAGCATCGAGACAACATGGTTGAAGAGAGCGCTTGCATCACTATCGTGAACGTCGTTGACTGTGCTATCCGGAGAGATTCTTACGCCCACGCAGTCCGCACCCGCCGCCTCGATAACCGCTTTCATGACCTCTGTCAGGAAGCGTGTGCGGTTCTCGATCGAGCCTCCATATTCATCTGTTCTCTTGTTTGACCCGTCGTGTAGAAATTGATCGATGAGGTATCCATTGGCAGCATGAACCTCTACACCGTCGAAACCCGCCCACAAAGCATTCTTCGCAGCCACGGCGTAGGCATCGACAATTTGTCGAATCTCATTAGCGTCCAAAGCCCGGGGTTGAGAGACATTTGTGAACTCCCCATCGACGTAGGTCTGTGCATCGGCCTTGATCGCGGAGGGAGCCACGGGAGGTTGACGGCCCACCTGCAGAGACACATGCGAGATACGACCGACATGCCAGAGCTGAAGAAAAATCCTGCCGCCACAGGTATGGACGGCGTGCGTCACCAATTCCCAACCCGCAATCTGTGCCTCTGTGTAGATTCCTGGCGTCCCTGTATAGCCTTGGCCTTCGGCGCTGATCTGGCTGGCCTCTGCAACGATGAGACCTGCTGAAGCACGCTGCGCATAATACTCGGCCATAAGCGGAGTGGGTACCCCCCCAACGCCTGCGCGGTTTCGGGTAAGCGGAGCCATGACCATCCGGTTCGGCAGTTCCAGATCCCCGAGCCGATATGGAGCAAATATTGTTTCTGAATGTGACATTGAGAACCGCTCCCAGGAGCGCAGCATACTTGCTCTGCCGCCCTTCGAAGGATTATCAGCGCGGCGTCACTCGCAAACTGTATCGAACAGCACAGTCTCGGGTCTCGGCTTAGCTGACTAGTGTCGGGTCAAAGAACCGGCGTTTAAGAGTCACAGCAGATCACTTTCGCTAGACGACCAATTGCTGAAGCGGCCTTCACACGCTTATCCCGGCGCGCTAGTTGAGTAGCCCATTGCTCGGTTCGATGAGGATACTGTCTTCTCTAGCGCCCGCTTTGCTGCGGATGAGAGTGAAAACATCCAAGAGGCTTGCAAGGCCGCGAATATTTCCAGCGAGGCCCAAGATCTCATCGACGCCGGTGTGGCGATTAGCTAGGGCTTCTAGGCGTTCGCTCACGCATCTTAATTGGTGGGCTTCCGACGAAATTTGTTCAAATGGTCCTAAGTACTGTGAGCTTCTTGCGGAACCGGTCGAAGCTGTTTCCAACTCTCCTCGGGGTCCGATGCGGAGCGGCCCACCCTCGAGTAAGCGGACAGTGGCAGCCTCCCCGAGAAGTGTCAAGAGTAAGCCGAGAAGCTGGGCAATCAAAATGACTCCGATCGCACCTTGCCTGTCCGTCTTGCTCTCAGATGGAACTTCAGTGAGACCACTGATCTCTCCGTTCGCAAGTATCTGCAAACCACTCAGGCTCTGTGACCGCGATTTCGCCAGTGATAGAGCACGGGAAGCGAGTGCTTGAAAACCGTCGACTCCTACAGGTGCACGAAGTTGTTGCCGCAACTTCTCATACACTCGGAGGGTTGCGAACTCGCCCTCTCGAATAGAAGACTCGACCTCAGTTTCGGAAGCAATGAGTCTCACGGCCCAATCGCGAATCGCTGCATCATCGAACATCGTGTCTCCCCCGTATTCACCGAACGCTTTGAGGCATAAGTGTTGCTTTCGGACTGGCCTCAGCGATAGTTCACTGGCACAGGTTAACTCATACCCTGAGGCAGTTTTGAAAGTTGAGCACAATTGACCAAGCAGCGAGACTGACAGTCAAGCACGCCAGAGCAGAGAAAAGTGTCTCCTTTTGACCTATTTGATAATTCGCGAAGGAGTAACTTCTCTTTGAGGACCATTTCGACAGAGGTCCACGAACGAATGATGCGAAGCTCGGACACCCCAACGACGCGCGAGCTTGCTCGTCGACTTCTCAGTCACGAAGAGCAGCAGACAAGCTTGGAGTTCGCGGATGCGCGCGCAGTATCTCGCGTCTGTGACAAGCTACGCCGCCCGCTGACCACGATGGTCGGGGCGGCGGGATTTCGCTCGCTCCTGATGCGAGCGTTGACTCTGGCAAAGCAGGAGTCTCAGGAACTTGGCTCGTTTCAGGTCAAGCCAGACGGTTCGCTGGAGATGTCACATTCGGAAACAGGAGAATCTGACATCGTGCTCGTCTCTCACTTGGTCGGATTGATGGATACATTTATCGGCGAGAGTTTAACGCTTCGGCTACTGAACGATGCGTGGCCGGGCCTCCCCGACTGCGAATTGAAGTTTGAAAGGGATGAGTCAAAATGAGTGAGCAAATCAGGGTCAAGATCAAGCAACTGCCGACAGGGGTACCAGGACTCGATGAAATTCTAGGTGGTGGATTGCCTGAATTCTCATTCAACATCATCGCGGGCGCGCCCGGCTGTGGCAAAACGACCCTGGCCCATCAATTCATTTTCGCGAACGCTACTGTGGAACGGCCAGCTCTTTACTTCACCGTGATGGGTGAACCGGCATTGAAGATGCTGCGTTATCAGCAGCAGTTTACTTTCTTCGATGCGGCGAAGCTGAACAATGCCGTGCGGTTCGTCAACCTGAGCCAAGACCTCATTGACGGAGGGTTGCAGGGAGTTCTTAGTGAGATCTCCAAGCAAGTAGAGGCTGCAAACCCGAGCATAGTGGTTGTGGACTCCTTCCGGACTGTTCTGCGTAGCGAAATGCACGAGGGCAAGGAGATGGCCGTCCAAACGTTCGTTCAGCAGCTGGCGATGCTGCTTACGAGCTGGGAGGCGACCACCTTCCTGATTGGCGAGTACACGGATTCTGAGGTTCGCGACAATCCCGTGTTTACGGTAGCCGATGGCCTCTTCTGGCTCTTTCAGCAAGTGGATAGGAATTCTGTTGTTCGAAAAATGCAGATTATGAAGCTGCGTGGTCAGGCTTCGGTACCGGGCCTACACACCTTCCGCATTACGGAGGCTGGTCTGCAAGCGTTTTCTCGTACGCTGGGTCTTCTCGGCCAGCGGAAGACATTTACTAAAGTCAGGCGCCTATCCACGGGGATTACCGCTTTAGACGAGATGATGGGGGGCGGTGTTCCAGAGGGAGATAGCCTCTTGATCGCAGGCTCCTCCGGAACCGGTAAATCGCTCATTGCAACTCAATTTCTTGCCGCTGGCCTTCGCGTAGGTGAACCGGGCATCGCAGCAGTCTTCGAAGAGCGGCCCAATGAATACGCAGCCCGCGCCTCTGAATTCGGTCTCGATCTTCAGACCCCGATCGCAGACGGAACCCTTGAGGTGATCTACCTGCGGCCACTGGATTTGTCGGTGGACGAAATGATGCAGGAGATTCTTGATGCCGTAAAACGGAACGGAGCGAAGCGGTTAGTGATCGATTCCTTGGCGGGCTTCGAGATGGCGTTGGCACCCGCTTTTCGTGCCGACTTCAGGGAATCACTCTATCGCATGATTTTCGCCCTGACCGCTATCGGCATCACGATCCTGAGTACGCTTGAGATGCCCGAGCTCTTCACCGAACTGTCCTTCAGCAGCTACTCCATCTCTTTTCTCACAGACGACATCATTCGTATGCGCTACGTAGAGGTTGAGGGTCAACTCTGCCAAATCATCATGGTAGTAAAGATGCGCAGGGGGGCTCACAGCCGAGAAATTCGCCAGTATCAAATTACTCCTGACGGAATTGTCATAGGGGAGCGGTTCAGAAACTACGTGGACCTCATCACCGGCATTCCCAAGCCCCTGGCGAGCTTGCAGTCAGAAGAGCCGTCGCTCGGCCGAAAGATTTAGCAGGGACGAAGGGTGAACGATGTGAGCGACGACACCGAACAGCAGGTAAGTCTAGCGACTCTTTGCAGAGCTGTTGCCGAAGCATCGCCGATGGCCATGGCCGGAATGTGCGGTCCGCTGCACACTTTACGCTACGTCAACCTCGCCTTTTGCCTGCTGACGGGCAAATCGAGGGATGAGCTTATTGGAACAGCCTTTTGCGGCATCACGCCCGGCACGAACGACTGCATGTTGCTACTGGACAGGGTCGTGAAGACCGGGTTGGCGGATACCCATACAGGGTATGAAGATGCCATCACCCATCCGCTCTACTGGTCTTACGCCATGTGGCCCTTGCTTGGTGCAAGGCAGGAACACCTAGGGATCATGGTTCAAGTGACGGAGGCAGCAAAATTTCACGACGATGCAATAGCCATGAATCAGGCGTTGCTCCTGGGGTCCGTCCGCCAACATGAACTGACGGAAGCTGCGGATCTGCTGAATGTTCAACTGCAGGCCGCGATCATCATGGCAAAAAAAGCTGAGCAAGCTCTAATAGGCAGCGAAAAGCTAGCCTCTGCCGGACGTATGGCTGCGGTACTCGCGCATGAAATCAATAACCCTCTCGCTGCCGTAATGAACCTATTGTTCCTTGCTCAAACGACCGCCGACACCCCTGCGCCAGTGCTTCAGTATCTGACTATGGCCGATGATGAGTTGAAACGGATCGCTCACATTACCCGCCAGACACTTGGTTTCTATCGAGAATCATCTGTTCCGGCAACTTTTGTTGTGAGTTCATTGTTTGATTCAGTGATCGATCTTCTGCAAGCGAAAATTGTCTCAACACGGGTTGTCGTCGTGAAGCAGTGCGACCCCGAACTGCAGATCACTGCAGTCTTCGGCGAACTGCGACAAGTGCTTTCGAATTTGGTTCTGAATAGTCTGGATGCTCTTGGGGATGATGGGAAGATCACGATGCGGGCTTCGGCATCGCAGGATTCACTGGATGAAGTTGCTCGGATACGGATCACCATTGCGGACAACGGCCAGGGAATGAGTCCTAAAGTGCTTTCAAAGATTTTTGAACCGTTCTTCACGACTAAGGGTTCAACAGGAAATGGCCTAGGGCTTTGGGTCTGTAAGCAGATCATCGAAAAAGACGGCGGTCGCATCTCGGTGCGCTCGCGCACGAAGCGGCCACACGGTACAACGTTCAGTCTCGCCTTGCAAGAGTGTACGCCCGCAGGCGTTCAACCGACCAGAGAACTTGAAACGGCGTTTGCGCAGAATAGATCAACCAAATAGCCGCCGAGACTGGGCAAACGCTTGCACTGTGGAATTTCGACTCACTTGTCTGTTGCCAGCAAGGTCACGGCTTTCTGTGTCGAATTGCTCAGTAACCCTGGAATCAAGCTGCCAGAATCAGCGTTGAATAGGAGCGTCCCGAATGCCTAGCGAACTTCTGAGCCAAGATCTTCTGCATGAAACACCTGAGGCGTTAGACCATGAAGAAACGATCGAGAGCATCGACACGCTCCCACCGGAACTACTAGCGAGCATGAACGCATACTGGCGGGCGGCAAATTACGTGTCCGTTGGGCAGATCTACCTCTACGACAACCCACTACTCCGGGAACCGCTCGCGCTCTCCCACGTCAAACCCTTAGTGGTTTCTCACTGGGGAACCACACCAGGCCAAAATTTCATCTATGTGCATCTGAACCGGGTCATCAAGAAGTACGACCTGAATATGTTCTACATCGCGGGCCCTGGACACGGCGGTCCTGCCATCGTGGGGAATGTATATCTCGAAGGCACTTGGAGCGAGTTCTATCCCAATGTGACCCAAGATGAAGACGGCCTCAAAAAGCTATTCAAGCAGTTTTCGTTTCCTGGAGGCATTTCCAGCCACGTTGCCCCGACTACACCCGGATCGATCCATGAGGGCGGCGAACTCGGCTACTCGTTGAGTCACGCCTTCGGCGCGGCCTTCGACAACCCTGACCTCATTGTGGCCTGCGTCATTGGCGATGGAGAGGCGGAGACCGGCTCGCTTGCCACAGCATGGCAGTCCAATAAATTTCTCGACCCCATCAACGACGGTGCCGTGCTGCCGATTCTTCATTTGAATGGCTACAAAATCAGCAACCCAACCGTTTTGGCTCGTATCGAGCACGAAGAGCTCGATCAATTCTTCAGGGGGGCGGGATGGACGCCCTACTTCGTCGAGGGCGACGAGCCGGAGAAGATGCACCAGCTCATGGCGGCGACTGTCGACAGAGCCATAGAAGACATCCGTCAGTTCCAGACCAACGCACGGCAGAAGAAGGATACGACCCGACCGCGATGGCCCGTAATCGTCCTGAAGTCTCCCAAAGGATGGACGGGACCTAAGGTTGTCGATGGACTTCAGATTGAGGGCACATTCCGGTCGCACCAGGTCCCGCTGATTGTCGATGCCGAGCATCAAGACCACGTCAAGATACTCGAAGATTGGATGAGAAGCTATAAGCCGGAAGAGCTGTTTGATGAGAACGGAAGCCTTCGCCCGGAATTAGCCGAACTGGCTCCGCAGGGTGAGCGGCGCATGGGGATGAATCCTCACGCAAACGGTGGCAAACTCCTGCGAGATCTTCGCATGCCCGACTTTCACGACCATGCGGTCACGGTCGCATCGCCCGGTTCCGTAGAGATTGAAGACACGTTTGTATTGGGTGCCTTCCTACGCGATGTCGCCCTGATGAATCAGGAAGCGCGAAACTTCCGCATCTTTGGACCGGACGAAACGATCTCGAATCTTCTGCAGGTTGTCTTTGAGGCCACCAATCGTCAATGGGACGCTCGCGAATATTCCAATGATGAGTTCCTCGCCCCTAGTGGGCGAGTGATGGACTCCATGCTGAGCGAAAACCAATGTGAAGGCTGGCTAGAGGGGTATCTGCTGACGGGGCGGCACGGCCTCTTCAATAGCTACGAAGCGTTCATCCGCATCGTGGACTCGATGTTCAGTCAGCATGCCAAGTGGCTGAAGGTTTGTCGTGAACTACCCTGGCGACGCGACATCTCTTCACTGAACTATCTCCTTGCGTCCCATGTGTGGCAGCAAGATCACAACGGGTTCACGCATCAAGACCCCGGCTTCTTGGACCACGTCATCAACAAGAAGGCTGATATCGTGCGGGTTTATCTACCCGCGGACGCGAACTGTCTCCTATCAGTCTTCGACCACTGTCTCAGAAGCCGCAACTACGTCAACGTCGTCGTCGCAGGCAAGCACGCCTTGCCACAGTGGCTGACCATGGATCAGGCGGTCACTCACTGCACGGAGGGCGTCGGGATTTGGCAGTGGGCCAGTAACGATCAACTAGGCGAGCCGGACGTGGTGATGGCATGTTGTGGCGACACGCCTACGCTTGAAGTCCTTGCCGCCGTCTCTATCCTGCGTGAGCATCTGCCCGAGCTCAAAATCCGCGTAGTGAACATCGTCGATCTGATGAAGCTCCAACCGAGCACGGAGCACCCACACGGTCTCTCCGATAAGGATTACGATTCGATCTTCACGAAAGATAAGCACATCATCTTCGGCTTTCATGGATATCCTTGGCTGATCCACCGCCTTACGTATGCCCGCAATAACCGAAATCTGCACGTTCGCGGGTACAAGGAAGAAGGCACGATCACCACGCCCTTTGATATGCGGGTTCAGAATGATCTCGACCGCTTTCACCTCGTGCAGGATGTACTGGATCGTGTCGCTGCTATCGGCTCTCAAGGGGACTATCTGAAGCAGCAGATGAAGGACAAGCTGATCGAGCACAAGCAATACATCGATGTTCACGGCCAGGACATGCCTGAAGTCCGAAACTGGAAGTGGAACGTGACTTCGAAAGCCTAGCTCAGCTAAGCCTCCAACAGTGCAAAGCCGACAATTCCCGCCTCCTCTCCTCATGCATCTGACTCACGAGAGGGACGCGCATGATCAATGACCTTTGGTACAAGAATGCAGTCATCTACTGTGTCTCCGTCTCGACGTAGTTGGACACGAATGGAGATGGTGTTGGAGACTTTCAGGGTCTATTACGGCGGCTCGATTACCTTCAAGGGCTGGGTGTCACAGCTCTTTGGCTCATGCCTTTTTACCCGTCGCCGGGTCGGGATGATGGGTACGATGTTGCGGACTACTACGGCGTCGATCCGCGCTATGGAACATTGGGCGACTTCGTCGAATTCACCCACGGATGCGAGCAGCGAGGTATGCGGGTTCTGATTGATCTCGTGGTCAACCACACGTCGGATCAGCACCCTTGGTTCCAGGCAGCCCGCCGTGATCCAAAGTCGAAGTATCGCGACTGGTATGTGTGGTCGAAGAAAAAGCCGAAAGACGCTGAGAAAGGAATCGTGTTTCCTGGAGTACAGCGTTCGACGTGGGATAAGGATTCTATTGCCGGCGAATACTACTTTCATCGCTTCTACGACTTTCAGCCAGATCTCAATACTTCAAACCCAAAGGTGCAGGCAGAAATCCTGAAGATCATGGGGTTCTGGCTGCAGCTTGGCGTATCCGGCTTTCGGATGGATGCCGTCCCCTTCGTTATCGCGGCCAAGGGACCGAACGCGGGTCAGAATCCGGTAGAACAGTACGACATGCTTCGCGAATTCAGCCAGTTCCTCACCTGGCGGGAAGGAGAGGCGATCATCTTGGCGGAGGCGAATGTGCTGCCCGGAACCGACATGAAATATTTCGGCACCGCTGGTGAACGGCTCCAGATGATGTTCAATTTCGACGTAAATCAGCACCTTTTCTATGCACTGGCAAGTGCCGACGCGCGACCGTTGGTGAATGCCATGAAGGACACCAAGCGAAGGCCAGCTACCGCGCAATGGGGACAATTCCTGCGTAACCATGACGAGCTGGACCTCGGACGGCTTGAAAAGAAGCAACGGCAGACTGTCTTCGACGCCTTCGGTCCCGAGCCGGAGATGCAGCTCTACGGACGCGGCATCCGGCGAAGATTAGCTCCGATGCTTGGCGGCGACCGGCGACGTCTTGAGCTGGCATACAGCCTCATGCTGACCCTACCGGGCACACCTGTCATTCGCTACGGCGATGAGATCGGCATGGGAGATGATCTGCGGCTTCCGGAGAGAAACTGTGCTCGTACCCCAATGCAGTGGTCTACGGAGCCGAATGCAGGTTTCACCAAGAGCGAAAAACCCGTCCTTCCCGTGATTAACCATGGCCCCTACGGCTTCGCTCACGTGAACGCCGCCGATCAGCGGCGCGATCCGAACTCGATGCTCAATTGGATGGAGCGTGTAATCCGCATGCGCAAAGAAGTGCCGGAGATCGGCTGGGGTGACTTCCGGTTTGTTAGCACGGGAACACAGACGGTGCTTGCGATGGAGTACGAGTGGCGCAACAACGCGGTTCTATTCATTCACAACCTTGATGGCGCTCCGAGGGAAATCCGGATGGATTTGGAACGTAATGGCGAGGGTTGCGCGCTTGTAAATCTGCTCTCAGGCGATCACAGCGAGCCGAATGCAAAAGGCAGGCATACGATCCTGATGGAAGCATACGGATACCGATGGTTTCGCGTCTGCGGTTTGGACTATCTTCTGAAGCGTGATGCGGTGTAAACAAAGCGTTCGCGGAACTACGGCTGTCTTCGCTGCGACATTCTTCGGATGCCGTCTCAGCGCTTTGCCCGATACGCGATCAGGCATGCTCAACGTAGTTGAACGGCCGGTTCTCCGCGCTTTTCCAGAAGTAGGCAAGAATGATCACGCTTGCCAACGCCGCGTACGCACACCATACCGATGTGCCAGCGTATCGCTTCACGCCGATAACAACCAGCAGGATGACTAAATTAGCCGCTCCAAAAGCCACCATCGTAAAGACCCTGGAGAAGAAGAGCGATCCGCATGTTGCGATGATGTAGAGAACTGCAATCCACGTCATGTTGGTTGCGTCGTTCACATAGACGATGCTGTCACGGTCCACTGAGACTCGCAGCGGATACGCCGTCAGCCCCCAAAGCATGTAGAGCGACAGCAGGCCTCCGAGTACCACGAACGGCATCATCGCCCGCCGTCGCGCTCGCGTCTGCTCGAAGAGCATCACGCTCAGCGGCATCAGAAATGGCAATAGTCCTTGGGCATAGAGCACGAATGCCGCGCCCATATTATGCGCCACCTTCGCCGAAAGAACTCCGTCAAGCCCCAACCATACGAAGCCTTCGATGAACTGATGCAAGGCGAACAAGGTGGGCAATGAGGCAAACAACAATTCGCGGCGGTGCTTGACCTTTGTCAGCGTCACGATGCCCACAGTCCCGAGCACACCGCTCCCCACAAAGTTCGCCGTCGCCGAGAAGCACATATTGCGTTTACCTGTTATCAGTAGACCAGATCGTCAAACAAATGGGCTGCGCTCTGAAATGGCTTCCCCCCCCCCGCTGGTCTCGACAACGAACCCAACTCGCGCGGCAATACTCAATCTGATAAACCCGATAATAAGCTTCCCTCCGTAGGAGGGATGCACTCTTCGCGAGATAATGCACTTGAGGGTCCAGAAAAAGACCTGATTCCGAAGACTACGAGATTGGATGATTTGATGGCGAACTCGGAAGTCACAGCGGAAGCCCACCTTAAGGCGCTGCTGATGCGTGGTACTGGTGAGATGGCGTCCCGAATGCGGGATCTGGACTGGGCTGCGCTTCCGGCCGGCCCCGTCTCGTCCTGGCCTGAAGAACTAAGAAGCGCCGTAAGTATCTGTCTGGCAAGTCGCCACGCCATAGAGATTTGGTGGGGGCCGGAATACTTGCGTTTTTACAACGACGCATATCGTCCGATCCTTGGTGCGACCAAGCATCCGCAGTTCATAGGGCGACCCGGACAGGAAATGTGGGCGGAAATCTGGGATGTGGTCGAGCCGCTCCTTCGTTCTGTCCGGGAGACGGAAGAGGCGATCTACCGGGAGGACTTGCAACTCTTCGTGACACGCAATGGGTACCTGGAAGAGACCTATTTCTCGTTCTCCTACGGTCCGATCTTCCGTGGAGGTGAGGTCGCCGGTATATTCAGTCCTTGCACCGAGACCACGGCATACGTGCTTCAACGTAGACGCTTAAGCCTTCTGAGGAAGATTGCCGGATTGAGTCCGTCCGACAGCCTAGATAAAGCGGCTTTAGCCTGCATCAATCTGTTGTCTGAGAGTTCCATAGATGTTTCGTTCGCGGCGCTCTACCTCTGTGGCTCGGGGAATGAGGCGGGCGCCCTCGTCGCACAAGCTGGCCTCGATTCGGCGTCGTTATTGCCGAACGAGATCGATTCTGTCCCCAACGGCGCGGCAAGCGTTTTTACCAGCAAGTATCTTGAAGTTCTGAAAACCCGCGATGTCGTAATGTTGGAGGATCTTCCAATCTCGCTCGGGCCTCTCAAGGGCGGAGCATGGCACGAGCAACAGCGCACTGCAATTTTGCTCCCGTTACGAGGAGCTGCAGATTCCTCTATCGTCGGCGTCCTTCTGGCCGGAGTTAGCTCTCGTCTTCCTTTCAACGAAGAGTACCGGGTCTTCTTCGAACTCTTGGCAGAGCACATGTCGAACGTGCTTTCCCGGACCTCTGCACTCCTTGAGGAGCGCAGACAGACCAAGTTATTCTCGTCGATGTTCAATAGCGCGCCAGCATTCATTGCCGTGCTCCATGGGCACGAGCATGTCTTCAAATTCGCGAATCCGCCTTACATGCAACTGGTCGGCAATCGTGATGTTTTGGGGAGATCGGTCGCAGATGCTCTTCCCGAAGTGCTTGAGCAAGGGTTTGTGGATCAGCTTGATGGGGTCTTCAGGTCTGGAGCACCGTATCGCGGTGACTCTATAAAAATTGATCTTCAACGGGCTGAAGGAGAGTCACTCCAAAGCAGATTCGTCACCTTCGTTTATCAGCCGACTAAAGATGCCAATGGGCAGGTAAACGGCATCTTCGTGCTCGGTATGGACGTGTCGGATAATGTTGCGGCTCAGGAGGCCTTGCGAAGATCAGAAAAGCTCAGTGCAGCTGGCCGACTAGCTGCAACAATCGCACACGAAGTTAATAACCCGCTCGAAGCGATGACCAACCTCTTATTCCTCGCACGAGATGGTGTCAGCTCAGAAAGCGCAATGTACCTCACAATGGCTGAGGATGAGCTCAGCCGAATCGCACACATCACCAAACAAACCCTAGCTTTTTATCGGGAGTCTTCTGCTCCAATTTGCTTCGATCTGGGTGACACAGTTGAATCGATTGCGGGCTTTTATCGTAAGCAGGCGCAGCGCGCCCATGTGAAGTTGTACACCCATCTCGAGTCGGGCTGCGCGATCTTCGGAGTCGAGGGTGAGATCAAGCAGGTTTTATCCAACCTGATTGCAAATTCTCTAGACGCTATGGTGGGTGAACCAGGCTCGATCTCGATTCGAACACGCACGCGAGCAGGTCAAGTGTGCCTCATGGTCTCAGATACAGGAAGCGGCATACCGGACCAGGTCCTTAGCCGGATTTGGGAGCCTTTCTTTACCACGAAAGCCTCGGTCGGCACTGGGCTCGGACTTTGGGTGACGCGCGACCTTGTAGAGAAGCATCATGGGACATTACATGTCCGAACACGAACTGGGGGACCATGGCATGGGACAACATTCCTTCTCCACTTCCCATGCGCAGCGAACTCCAATGAGGTTACCCCTGACGTCGTCGCTCAACAGCAAAAAGCACTTCAAAACTTACGGTAGGTACCGAGAAACGCGCTTCTCGCCAGTTTGGATTGCTGACGAGAAGCCGACCTACCGAGACTGCAACCGCAGATCCAATCGTCGTTAGACTATGAGGATGATTACCCACATTGACCACCTCGTGCTGACAGTTCAGTCATTGGAACGGACGTGTTCTTTCTACGAACGCGTCCTTGGTTTTGAGCGCAAAGATAAGCCCGGTAAGCCAACCGCACTCAGCTTCGGTTCATGCAAGATCAACGTTCATGAGATTGACCACACATTTGAACCGAAGGCACACGCTCCCACTCCGGGTTCCGTTGATTTCTGTTTGATAACAGATGAGTCGATCGAGGCTGTACTCGATCAGCTTCGTTCACTGGGTGTGCCCATTGAAGAGGGTCCGATCAAGCGTAATGGCGCGCAGGGAGAGATGATGTCTGTCTACTTCAGAGATCCAGACCAGAATCTAGTGGAAGTGAGCCACTACCTGTGACCACGATTGTATTACGTTCTAAGTACCGATAAACGCTCTTATCATCAGTTGCAGACAGCTACGCTTTCCGGTTCAAGACTGCCATCGCGTTCTGCAAAGTTGTGTGGTCCATGTGAGCATATCGCGCGGACATCGCGATCGTCTTATGGCCTGCAGCCTCTTGAATCACCTTGAGGCTCACGCCAGCCTGAGCAAGTCTAGAGCAAAAAGTGTGGCGAAGGTCATGCCACCGAAACTCCTTGATCTTCGCATCCTTCAGTGCAGCCTCCCACCACTTCTTGTTATCGCCGATTCCGAACACTACATCCTCAGGCGATTCATTGGGCCGGTCGACTGCCCGATCTTTACGCTCCAGTGAAAGCTTCTTGAGCTGCTTGAACGCCTTGTAGACGTCCTCAATCATTGGTACGGTGCGACTCGATCCATTCTTCGTATCGCGCAGTGTGATGACCCTGCGCGTGAAGTCGATGTCCCGCCAACACAGGCCATACTGCTCGCCTTTGCGCATCCCGGTGCCGAGCGCGATGTCGAGCTCGTAAATCCGGTGCAGAAGGCGTTTTTTGCGCTGTTCATTCTGGGGACCGCACTCATCCACTGCGCCTTGAAGCACAGCCCTCAGCCGTCTTTCCTCCTCCGGTTTCAGATAACGAACGACGCCGTTATTCAACTTGAGTTGACTCACCTCGCGCGCGGGATTCACCTGAATCTTGTCACGCTGCTTTCCATAGCGGTAGATCGAAGAAAAGGTCACCTTGTAGCGATTCACCGTCGCCGGCGCCCTCCCCAGAGTGTCCAACCAATCAGATATCTCAAAAGGCCTGACAGAGGCCGCGGGGCGGTGCCCAAAGTACTTCTTAATAAGTCCGATCCTGTACGGAGGGTTGCGCTGGTCCTTATAGACGTTTGGTCGACTCTGGATATGGCGCAGCAAATCGTCACAGAGCTCTCCGACGAGCACCGAAGAGCCGACCGCAACGGCCTCTAGTTCTCTTGCGGTCTTGGGAACGCCCTTGGCTGACTTCGGGACATGGCCCTCGCCGACTCGTCTGAGCGTCCGAGCCTTCTCGACATATTCAATCGCGGCAGCGCGATCCCTCCCGAAGGATTTCTTGACGAGCTTCCCGTCGATTCGGAAACGGGCGTACCAGTTTCCGCTGGGGTCGTCTTCTCTTTGGTAAACACCTTTAACTGGAGCTGGGGGCCTGGGCATCTCTGTACCTCGGGAGCGGTCATTAGGGTCCGCCCCGTCGAAAACAGCATACCGCTTACTGGGATACTTTTGGGATACTTCGTACCGTTTATTCCTGCAATCTCCTGCAACGCCCCTCTCGTAAGTCATAATGCAAATCGTCAATGTTTATAGGGCTATTTGCAGCATTCCGTTGCAGGGGTTAGCATCGTCATGCAGTGGCTTGGACACACTCCTAACGCGAAGGTCGCAGGTTGGACTCCTGCCCGGGCCACCAATATCACCTTATTTATCAATAACTTATGCAAATTAGCCGCTAGTGGCTGGTCGGACTGTAAAGGTTCTGGTGATACTTTGGTGATACTTTTGCGCGGTGAACCAGGCTGCACCGACTAG